>Ga0209720_1000009_pt1 | contig 195669 bp, 187 predicted proteins | sample AD_JPNMR3_MetaG_FD_184426 | JGI IMG/M metagenome (GOLD analysis project Ga0209720, IMG submission 184426) | Active sludge microbial communities of municipal wastewater-treating anaerobic digesters from Japan - AD_JPNMR3_MetaG (SPAdes) (version 2) | ecosystem: Engineered > Bioreactor >... | reverse complement strand
AGCTCAAACTCCCGTCTCCACCCCAACAAAATGTACCGCAGAGCGGAAACCAGTGCCATCATCCCAGGCATCTCTGCCCGTCTGCACCGCGCCTCTCTCCGCGATCCTTTCGCCACATCTTGGCCCTCGCACCTATTACATAGTAGTATATAAACGTTTCTACAGACCGCAGCATTCCGGTTTTGTGATCTGCAAAGACAGGGGATGTGGATCGCGGTCTGTTTGTCTCGTGACTCCTCCCGCCTCAAGGAGATATATCCAGCTCCATTCCGACCACAGGGTGCTCCAGGCCGAACGCGGATATCACCTCTGGATGAATCTCGCCGAAGCATCCGATTCTGGCCCCATTGAGCATGAGATCCGCGCCCCTGCCAGGTATGAATGCGCCATCGCTCGACTCCATCACTTCTGCGCTGATCCGGAGCTCTCTCAGGATGGCGGAAATAACAGAGCTGATCTCCGCGAACCCGGCTCCGCTGTGTATCGATACCGCGCTCAGGTGGCACTTTGTCCTTCCGCCAATGACAACATCTCCCACGGCGAACAGCCTCTGTGGCAGCGGATGATGCTGGTTGATCGAGAGTATCTCCATGAGCCCAGGGAGTATATCTGTCCTTATAATGGTGTGCAGCTCGCTTATCGGGTGCATGACGCGCGTGCACTCTCCGACGCTCCTGCGCATCATCTCGAAGTGGACCCTCTCGTTTGTCAGCGTGAACGGCATCACCTCCAGGTAGCCAAGCCCGACCATGAGGTCCCTGACCTCTTCCCTGAGTTCCTCCATCGGATGAGGCCTGCCGATCGTCAGCGTCCCAGGCATCTCAGCCTTCAGGTTCTCATATCCATAGCTCTTGGCCGCATCCTCGATGATATCCCATGTGTGCATTATATCCGCGCGGTACGCAGGAACCAGCACCTCAATACTTTCGTTGTCGAGAGGGCATGCCCCGAACCTCATGCGTCTGAGACACTCCGCGAGATCCTCTGCTGATAGATTGAAGCCGATCAGGCTGTTGGCCTCGGACGCGGTCACAGTCCAGCGTGCAGGGGAGAGATCCGGGCTGATCCATTCTCCCTCTTCAGAGATCATCCTCACGCCCTCTATCCTGCCGCCACGCTCAGCCAGGGCGGTGACTACTATGTTCAGAGCCCTGTGAACAACAGGATCTGTGCCAGTCACGTCTATGAACAGATCTGTTGTATCCTCCCTGACCCTGGTCAGCTCCCCGTTTATCACCGGCGGGAATGACAGAACGTTATCATCAGCATCCACGATCAGGGGGAACCTTTCGAATCCATCCAGGATATGACGGTATGCAACGCCCTTCGGATGCCGCTCGAGTATCTCCCTCATGCTCATGCTCTCATCGAAATCAAGCGGCACAAACCTCCTCTTGTCTGGATCCTCTGCGATGTATCTGAACGGAGGTCTTACCCTGGAGATATCATGAACTCCTATCGCGACCTTCCTCCTGTTCCTCCCGAGACCCCAGTGGAGATCCTCCTGGAGGCTCATGAGCGACTCTATGAACGGATCCGTGAACCTGAGACCCCTGACGACTGCGCATCCAATTATCGGGCGCACGCTTTTCACAGACTCATCCACACACATCTCCACAGATCCCATGTGGACCTGGTACTCAGGGAGTCCTGGCCTTATCCCCAGAAACCCCTGCAGCGCCCTGGCCACTCCCTCAGCGCTGTAGAGATCCGGCCTGTCGGGGAAGAACTCCACATCGATGTAATCCGCTTCAGAGCTCTTGCCGACATCCGCGCCCATCATCGGAAGCCTTTCGAGTATCAGATCTCTTGAGGCGCCGACCATCTCCTCAAGATCTTCGTAGTACAAACGCACGACAGGCATCTCAGACACCCCTGAAGACGGATACGGGAGTATCCCGCAGCCATCCGATATCTGGCTGGTAGAGAAGCCTCAGGTCCTTCAGGCCGAGACGGAGCATCGCCAGCCTGCTCACCCCCAGACCCCATGCGAGCACTGGATGCTCTATGCCGAACGGTGCGGTCACCTCTCGCCTGAAAACACCAGCGCCTCCGAGCTCCACCCACCCGAGTCCATCTATCCAGACCTCGGGCTCGACGCTAGGCTCTGTATAGGGGAAGTATCCTGGCCTGAACCTGACCTCCTCGAATCCCATCTTCGAGTAAAACTCCTTCAGTATTCCAAGAAGATTGCTGAACGTTACCCCCCTGTCCATCACAACCCCCTCAAGCTGCTCGAACTCAGGGGTGTGAGTCGCATCAATTGCTTCACGCCTGTAAACGCGATCTATGCAGAAGGCCTTGACCGGAGGCTCGGGGTTGTCTGCCAGATACTTTATGGTTATCGCGGTCGTGTGCGTCCTCAGGACCTCCTGCCTGGCGATCTCCGGATCCCACACGCCGCCCCATCCTGTGGATCCTATCCCGCCGCCGCGCTCGTGCATCTCCTTCACCGCTCTGTAATCAGGGATCTCTGCCTTGGTGTTCAGATAGAACGTGTCCTGCATCTCCCTGGCCGGATGGTCCTGCGGCTGGAAGAGCGCATCGAAGTTCCAGAAGCTCGACTGTATTATCTCGCCCTTTATCTCCGTGAACCCCATCTCAAGCATGATTCTTCTCATCCGATCCATCAAACGCCTGTACGGGTGGATCTTTCCGGGATAGATGGTCTCCCCCGGAACCCTGACGTTGTAGGGCCTGAATCTCGCCCCCCTCCATGCGCCGCTCTTTATGATCTCAGGGGTTAGCTGGGAGATCTCCGTCGCTGGAGCTGCATGCTCACCGATCTGAGATAGCACTCGCTTCCCCTCATCTGTTATCCCGTACCTCCAGCTCTTGCTCCTGCTCGAGGTCACGAGACCTCTTTTGATCAGCAGATCAACGGCACTGCCGATCTCTGACCTGGTTTTTTCTCCATCAAGAAGCATCCTGAGCGCGATCTCATCCTCTCCCTCAGCAGGTCTGCCGAGCGGCCTCAGAACGCCCTTATCGATCCGGACCCAGCCCTTCTTCCTGGCCCATCCTATGGCGATCTTCAGCGCCGGATCCTGGAGCTCTGATAACGGTTTTCCATCGCCTATGATATCGATAAGCCTTCTCTCAGGGAGGCCTTCACGCGCATATCGCCTCCCCTCCTCGGTCAGCGAGAAACGCTCGATAACCTTTTTGTCCACACTGATGAGCCCGCTCTCTGCAAGAGATTCCGCTGCCGATAGAACAGCCTCTATTTTTAGATCAAGACGATCAGCGATCTCCTGCGGGCTTGAGCATCCATCCGATATGGCCTCAAGAATCCTCAAATCTCTCTCCGATGCCATTGTTTCATCCCACCGCTCCTGTGTACCTGAGACATCTCCTGAATAAGTGGTTGAATCTTCTCCATCGTAAACACCCTCTCCTTATCCGAGACGTCCCATAAGACATCATTCAACCTCAGGTACGGCGAAAATACCTGCACCTACAAAAGTTCTGCCCTGAACGTCCAAATCACAGACTGCTGAGCTACCGCCCGGAGCATTTCACTCAGCTGAGAATCCCTCCAGCTCGTCCAGCGCCTCCAGAACGCCCTGGACAGCCATCTCGAAGTACCTGACCCCCTTCTCGGCGCTCGCCCTGCTCGGATCACCCATGATCCCGTTGCCCATGTACTCCCTCACCGATCTCAGGATCAGGTGCCTGGGGCGCTTCGGATAGTTCGCGTGCGGGAGGCCCCTGACAAGATCCGGCCTGTGGAGCAGCATCCTTGACGTCTCAATATCTCCCGCGTGGCCATCCCCTGGAGTATCGCACCTTATGAGATCAAAGTCTGTCAGCAGGCTGATTCTGAGATCTGTATCGTTCACAGCGCTCTGGCACGCTTCCTTAAGAGATGCCATGTGCTGGCCTCCGGCATGCCCGGACAGAACCATCACATATCTGAAGTTGCTCTCGTAAAACCCGAGAAGAATGTCGTACACGTAATCCCTGAGTGCGTTGAATCCAACGCTCACCGTTCCTGGAAAGCCCCTTGTACTCCTGCATATGCCGTAGTGCACTGGAGGCGCAACGAACACATCCCGTTTCCTTGCGACCTCGTAAGCCACCTCCAGCGCCTGGAGGGTGTCTGTGGTCACTGGAAGATGCGGGCCGTGCTCCTCGACGGCCCCCACTGGCAGTATCACTGTCCTTGTCTTCGTCAGCCCCTTCTCTATCTCAGGCCAGCTCATCTCCCCGAGGATCATACCTCAACGACACCTCCGCTCAGCACATCCTTCTCCGAAACCCGCACCTCTCTGGTCATCCCATTTACTGTGAGCCTGTATGCGCCTATAGGCGCGGTGTCAAAGTTCGTGCCGCCGGCCACCGGACCTTCAGTCGAATACGGAACCACCAGGACGAACTCTCCACTGGAGTCTGTGACGTTTGACTGTCTGTATATGAAGAGCCTCTTCTGGTTCGTCATGATCGGGACCTCTATCACAACCTTCGATCCAGGAGATGCCCTCCCCTTTATCACCGCGCCGGGGACATGCTCGAACGTCTTGACGTACCTGTTGCCTTCCGATGTGACCTGTGTTGGTGACTCGTGGACTAGCCTGTAGTGCTGCAGCGCCTCGACATACACAGGAGATCTCGCGAAGCTCCTGCTCACAACGCTTACGTTGTACCCCTCGCTCAGGCTCTCGTTTATGAAGCTCTCAAGCTCATTCTCGCTCTTGGGTATGAGCGGAGATTTTGTTATAACTGCGAGTGGGGTGCCATCTGGCATCGTGACTCGCGTGTATGCGATCGCCACAGGATCCTGTGGCTCGACCTCGCTTCCATCAAAGAAATGAAGCCTCGCCACCATTGTCCTGAAGTACTCCGGCCTCCATACCTGTATCGGGACGAGGCTGTCAGCCTGCGGCTGGTACACAGCCCCAGTATATCTTGTGAGAGGTATGCTGCTCCAGGCTGCTATCGCATGGAATTTGGTGACCGCCATCTCCACATCTGTCATTATGTACCGCGCATTCATGTAGGGAGATCTGCTCTCGTTCAGGCGCGCGAGCACATCCTCAGCCTCGCTCTCGCTCTCAGCCAGGAAGAACGGGGATGAGCCGGGTGTTCCTGTTGTCTTGCTTCCGATCCCCTCCTGGAACGGGTTGGCGTTAGGATACCTGTGGCCTATGGTCTCTATGAGATGCCCGTAGTCCCACCATGACATCACGCCATATGCTGTCTCAGGATACTGGAAGTACTCTCCCTCCGGAGGCCGCTCATAGACATTATAGATATCAAGCCCTGGATAAGGAGTGTTGTTGCGCAGCCACTCGATGGAGCTGACCCAGTCCTGATTCGGCCCCACCGAGTATCTCGCGATCGCATGTGAGCTGAGAACGCTCGGATACGCGAGTATTATCACTATGAGTATAACAGCAGCCGCTGTGGCCAGCCGCTCGGGCTGCACATCTCTGGCCAGGTTCGACGGTGATCTAGCAAGAACATCCTCTATATCCGAGAGGCCTGCGCGCGCATAGACCATGGACGCGAGGTAACCGCAGAGCAGAGCGACGTTGACCGCGTAATAGTAAGCGGAGCGGTTCGCAGCAAGCGTTATGATCAGGGTTACAATGCTCCACACCACGACCAGGAGGTACGGGGCTCTGGAGTCTCTGATGTATCTGTAAACCAGCAGGCCGAGGCCGATGATGGCAATGTAGAACGGGGAGAGTATGCGGATCAGTCCCGGGAAGTTCTCGTCTATCCCCGTGACCCCCCGCCCGAGGTCCATGTATATGGGCGAGAGCTCTGCAACCGTTGCAGCGCCGCCGGTGCGTGGAAGAAGATACGTCTTGAGGCCGTAGACGACCGCGCTGAAGAGCTCTGGAACTGCCAGGATCACTATTATGAGATCGATAACGATAACAGCTGCAATCGATCCCGGATAGAGCGCCCATGATAGTCCCCGCCTCGAGACCTCGCGTGATGCCACAGCAAGCTCTAAACAGAAGAGCGATCCGAGGAGCAGCATCGATGGCTGGAAGAGCGAGTACTGAATCAGGCTGAATCTGTTGTAGGAGTGCGCAAACGGGACCACCATGAGAAAGGCGAAGAAAAGGCCTATCGCACCTATGATCCCCAGGTACTCCCCGCTCCTTCCGCGGTAGTGCTCTACCACGCTCTGTAAGGCTATCGCGATCAGGAGTATGCCCTCGAACAGGATTCCCATGGACCAGGCATCGATGTAGAGACCGAGGGCGATTCCCGCGAGCACCGCCATGACGATCGGGCGCTTGACCGCGGTGAGATCCCGGAGCGTGCTGAAGCCGAGCGATCGACCGCTTCTGAATGCAAGAATGAAGAGCAGCATCGACAGCGTGCTCAGCAGTATCTCAGAGGAGTGGTGGTCGGTGAATCCGAGAACGGTTCTGGAGAAGAGCTGTCCCGGAAGCACCACAGAAAGGGCAGCAGCTGTTATCCCACAACCCCTACCTCCAATCTCCTTTCCTATGTGGTATACTGGCAGTATCAGGAGCGATCCCATAATCACAGGCCAGAACGCCCCGACCACATCAACTGTGTGGAGATCCGAGCCGCCGAGTCCGACGATCTTTGAGAGCAGGGCCACGCCCCAGCTCAAAAACGGACCGAAGTGGAGCGGCGTCCCGTTCGGAAAGTTCGTGAGCGGATCGAACCACGGACGCTGCCAGTGGAGGAACGTCGTCTTTGCGAGCATCATGTGATACCATGCGTCGCTCTCGCTGCTGAACCTGACCGCATCTCCGATGAACACATTCCTGAATGGAACTACAGCTCTTAGGTAGATGGAGAGCAGAAACAGCAGACCAAGTCCCGCATACCAGTATCTTTCGGGCAGGCGCTTTCTGCTCTGCTTTTTGCTATCTGTGTCCTTCTTCATATCCATGGGTCCCCTGTTTTAGCGATGGAGAGCATATTTCAAGGAGATAAACGTTTTGAGGCTGAATATGAGCAGGAGGTCGACGGTTCAGGGGTTTGCTTTTATCCAGTGGCAGCTATGGTCTGGGACTGCTAACGGGACCGACATTTACCGGCCAAAAACTGATACGCTCTTATCCATATGATAACTTGCCCATAGAAGCACTGGCCATGCCATGCATTCTTGGTGAATGAACAAGTGCGTTCAGAAACCGCATGGGACGACCTGCAAGTTGCCAAACACATAAGAGCGAACTGGTAAATCCCGCAAGATCCACATTGCTGCTGATGCAGTATTACGAGCGGACGATTCTGATTCAGGTCATCCATAACCAGCTCGGGACCCTCATCGCATTCTACTTTCCAAATCTCCTCTCCCTTCTCTGGAAATCCCTTATCGCGCGCAGGAAGTCCAATCGCCTCAGGGATGCCCAGTCGACATCTGTAAAGTACAGCTCTGAGTACGCGGCCTGCCAGATCATGAAGTCGCTGAGCCTTCTCCCACCGGCCCTTATGACCAGGTCCGGCTTCTGCTTGAACCTGAGGTAACGCTCTATGGTCTCCCTGTCTATCTCATCCGGTTCCATCAGTCCTGCAGCGACATCCATGAGAACAGACCTTATCGCCTCTGTGACCTCCCTCTTCCCGCCGTAGCCCAGGGAGATTGTGACACCGATCCCGCCCTTCCCCGTCGATTTTGATCTGTCAGCGTCGATGATGCTCACGTCCGCGGGTGCGTCCCTCAGGATGGACTCGAGAGAGGACGCGAGATCCCCGGCGTACTGCCCAATATGTATCAGCAGGCTGTCGATGCCTAGAGACGCGCTCCACTCGATCAGATCCCTGAACTTCTCCAGGCCTTGGCCGTCGAACGATGATACCACAAACGCCACACATCCAGGCCTGGGATGGCTCATGACCTCCCTTTCAAGGAGCCTTTCATATAATTTGTATATCAAGTGACTCTCTCCGTGAGCATCGATCGAAACAGATCGATTCTGAGATGGACTGTCAGCTGTTCTCAGGAGGCTCTTGAAGGCAAAGTATTTTTGGTTGGATGGCGACTGGTTGGCCATGCAGAAAGAGGACGCCTTGAGGCTCGCGATGGGTGCGCTGGCATTCCTGCTCCCAGTGACAGGCGTCTTCACAGCAGTTCTTCTCGCCATCATATACATCATTCACCGACCTGCCAGAATGCTGAGTGCATCGCTCATGCTGCTTCTGCTCCTCAGAGAGGCGCTGACATACACGCACCTGGATCTCCCTATGTATGTCGTGGCGATATCTTTCATCCCGCCTACCGTGGCCTATACTGTGTCAAAGAGGTTCCAGCAGCTCGCGGGCAGCTTCATATACATAATGGCCACTGTGGCTATCGGCTATCCGGCTGCATACCTCTCCGCACCCTATCTTCTGCAGGAGAAGATACTCTTCATGACCATACTCGGAGGGCTGAGCGGTGCATTCCTGCAGCATGTCTCCAGGGAGATGGATTTCACTGTGCCATTTGGCGCATGCATGGTCATGTGGCTGTTCAGCTTCGAATACCCGCTCCCAGAGCTCAGCAACATCCTGATGATATACATATTTGCTGTGCTTCTAGGAGTTGGAGCTTACTGGGCGAAGGCTGCGGATGTTGATGCAGTGCTCAGCGAGGTTATAATATGCATCCTGGTGGTTCTCTTCGCCGGACTGAAGTGGTTTCTGCTCCTCCTGTGCTTCTACCTTATGGGCGGCGCGTTCACGCGCTATGGATATTCATACAAGCAGAGCATGGGGATCGCCCAGGAGAAGTGCGGCGTCAGGGGTTACAAGAACGTGTACAGCAACAGCTTGGTTCCACTTGTGGCCGCGCTCTGCTATGGGATATATGGCAACGAGATTTTCTTCTACGCCTTCCTCGGCGCTGTGGCCACTGCGAATGGGGACACGCTGGCAAGCGAGATAGGTGAGACCAGCAGGTCCAGGCCGAGGATGATAACCACACTCAAGCCCGTGGACCCCGGGGTCGACGGTGGAGTGACGCCTCTCGGCGAGATGGCATCGCTGGCTGGCGGTGCAGCAATAGGACTGGTTGCTGTTGCAACAGGTATGACAGGCGTGGATGGTTTCCTGATCGCCATTACGAGCGGTCTTCTCGGATCCAACTTCGACAGCCTGATGGGCGCGATATTTCAGAGAAGAGGGGTGCTCACAAACAACGGAGTCAACCTGGTCGCAACGCTATTCGGCGGGATTGTCGGGGCTCTGATGGGGGTGCTCATTTGAAGGTCTATGCTGTCCTCGGAGATCCGGTAGAGCACAGCCTCTCGCCTGTGATGCACAACGCCGCCTTCCGTGAAATGGGGCTGCAGGCGAGCTACCATGCGTTCAGGGTTGGGATAAACAGGCTGAGGGACGCGATCCTGGGCGCTGATGCCATGGGCTTCGGCGGGCTCAACCTGACGATTCCTCTGAAGGAGGGCGCGATGGCTGTGGTCGAGCCGGACGAGACCGCGAAGGCGATCGGCGCTGTGAACACAGTCTCATTTCGCCGGGGGATCAGGGGGCACAACACCGATGGGATCGGCGCGTCACTTGCCCTGAGACACTACGGCGTGGATGTCAGAGGAGCAAAGGTACTTCTCATAGGCGCAGGAGGCGCTGCCAGAGCAATCGCATATCAGCTATCCAGAGAGGGCGCACGGATCGTAGTAACAAACAGGACGCCTGAGAGGGGGCTGGCGCTCGCGAGGGATCTCGGCCTGAAGTTCCGCCCGTTCGTGGAGATCGAGGAGCTTGTCAGAGGCTCAGACATACTTATAAACGCAACATCTGTGGGAATGCGTGATGGCGACCCCAGACTCTTTGACGGGAGCATGCTGAGAGCAGAGCAGGTCGTCTTCGATATAATCTACAGCAGGGAGACGGAGCTTCTGAGGGATGCGAGGAGGGCCGGGGCGAAGGCGATCGATGGGGTCATGATGCTCGTCTACCAGGGAGCTGCAGCCCTGAGGATCTGGACAGGGCTCGATGCTCCGGTAGATGTGATGGAGGGTGCGGTCAGAGCTGCGCTCAGGGGTTGACCGGATCTATCATGTGGCATCCAAGGATGTGGCTGCAAGAAGGATAAACGACTGCATCTGGAACCGATGGTTTGCGGTATTGCTGCGCGCTTTCCGGGTGGGATGGCTGAAGCTTTCGCGATCGTAAAAGACAGGGGATGAGGAATGGGCAGGATGCTGATAGTTGGCGGTACAGGGGAGACCGGATCATGGTTTGCCAGGTACTTCAGGGATCATGGATTCGATGTGTGCATATGGGGTCCGAGCGGAAAGTTCCATGTTGCAGACGCTCTCGGAGTGAGATACGCGCACGATCTCATGAGCGAGGTGGGGGAGAGCGATATCGTGGTGCTGAGCGTGCCGATAGACAGAACGCCAGAGGTGGCGAGGAGGATCGGGCCAGCAATGAGGAGCGGATCTCTGCTCATGGATCTCACATCTCTCAAGGTTGAGCCTGTGCGGGCGATGGTCGAGTCCTCCCATCCGGATGTTGAGGTCCTCGGAGCCCATCCCATGTTCGGGCCGACGATGCCCTCGGTGAGGGGACAGACTGTGATAATCACGCCTGTAGAGGGGCGGTGGGGGAGATGGTCCTCTTACATCAGGGAGATTCTGGAGAGGGACGGCGCCAGGGTTGAGGTTCTCACTCCAGAGGAGCACGACAGGATGATGGCTGTGGTCCAGGCTCTGACGCACTTCTCATACATTGCTATAGGCTCAACCCTTCGCGCCCTGAACTTCGACGTCTCAAGGTCGAGGAGGTTCATGAGCCCTGTGTATGAGGTGATGCTCGATTTCGTGGGGAGGATACTCGACCAGAACCCGGAGCTCTATGCATCGATTCAGATGAACCCCTTTGCGAAAGATGTGAGGAGAGCGTTCATAGAGGAGTGCATCAGACTCTCGGATTCGATCGAGAGAGGGGATGTGGAGGGCTTCAGGAGAGCGATGAGGGAGGCTGCGGAGCACTTCGGCGACACCCACAGCGCACTCCAGCGCTCCGACAGGATAATAAACCAGCGGGCCCGGGAGCGGGAGTGATATCATCGAGAAGTCAGTCAGAGAAATTTAAAAGCGATGGTAACAATTAACAAGCATATATGAGGCCGCTGCTGTTCGGAAATGGGAGATTACTGATATGCGAGGATGAGCGGGGTGTCATCCGGGACATATACTATCCTTACGTGGGTCTTGAAAATCATTGCAACATGATACGTGCAGGGATTTACGACGTGGATCTTCACGTATTCAGCTGGCTTGATAAATGGGAGGTTCAGCAGAGATACAAATCATCTTTCGAGAAGAACTTCTTCGAGTCTCTGGATGGCCTCAAAACGGATGGACACGAAAATATGGAAGCTGGCTTTTGTGCATCGAATATTGGTGAAACCATCTTCGAAAGCCAGCCGCTGGGATTGAAGGTAAGGGTGCTGGATGCTATACATCCGTCATCAAATTATTTTTATAGATTATTTGATGTTATGAACATGTCATCGTCTTCCAGGGATATCAGGCTCTTCTCAAACCAGAACTACAACATACTCGAGAATAAGATTGGTGAGACAGCATTTGTGGATGGAGATATGTTGATTCATTATAAACGTGATCGGTACTTCCTTCACAGCAGCTGCCCGCGCTTCGATCAGTACGCTGTAGGGATTGCTGAATGGAAGGGCATGCAAGGTACCTGGAGGGATATGGAAGAGGATGGATTGCTGAGTTGCAACGTAGTAGCGCATGGATCTATCGATTCGACCATCAGCTGGAGGATATCGGGGCTTCGACCTGCAGAGTCGAGATGGATACACATGTGGATCGTTGTTGGTAGGAAGCATCGCCAGGTAGTCAATATCCACAAAAAAATGAAAGAGAATACTCCGGCCAATGTCTATCGCATCAGCTTCAATTTCTGGAAGGCATTTATCGAGCACGTCAATGCTCTTCCAGAGTGCGGGAGTCTCTGTAAGTTACCGGAGAAGGTAAGGGAGGTATTTTACCGAAGCCTCATGGCTACGGTTGCTCATATGGATTTAACTGGATCGATCATCGCCTCATGCGATTCGGAGATAAAGCAATTCGGGGCGGATCTTTATACCTATTGCTGGCCAAGAGATGCTTCTTGGGCCTGTATAGCACTGGACAGGGCCAGATATCATCATCTCAGCAAAGAAATTATAGATTTTCTATCTAAGATAATAACAGAAGATGGTTATTTTCTCCATAAATACACACCGGCAGGTGATTTCGGTAGCACGTGGCATCCAGTACCCATGATTCAGCTCGACGAGACCGGCCTGCCTCTTTATGCTCTGTACCACAACTGGCTAATGTCCAAAGATGTCTGGATAATAGGGCGTTACTTTTCATCGCTGGTGAGACCGGCCGCAGATTTCCTCGTCGGCTCAATCGATAAAAAGACAAATCTGCCCGCGGAGAGCTTTGACCTGTGGGAGGAGAGGAGGGGGTCGCATGCCTACACTGCGGCTGTTGTTTATGCTGGCCTCCGCGGAGCCTCAGAGATCGCGAGGATTCTCGGCAGTGAAAAGTTGCATTCGAGGTGGTCGCAAGCTGCACAACTCATTAGGAATGCGGCGCTGGATCTTTATGATGAAGCTCTCATGCATTTCAGGCGCTCCCCTTCGGATCCCACACTTGATGCGTCGGTCTTCAGCATCTGGTACTTTGGATTGCTGCCGGCCGATGATCTGAAAGTGGTCAATACGATGCGAGCCATTGAGAGAGATCTTACCCGTCCGTCAGGAGGTGTTGCCCGTTACGTACACGATGCCTACCACGGCTATATGAACAGCTGGATCATCTGTACGCTCTGGATGGCACAGTGGTATATCGCTGTGGGAAACCTGGATCGAGCTCTGGAACTCATAAAATGGTGTGCGGATCACACATCCTCTACAGGCCTGATGCCTGAGCAGGTCGGTGATGATGGCACCTTCAGATCAGTTCTTCCACTGATGTGGTCTCACTGCACATTCGTTTTGGCAGTCCTGGAATATCTTGAAGCTATTGCAGATGATGCCAATAAGCGGAACGTACACACCATATCCGGAGATTCTTGACTCGCTCATGGCAACATCCAAAGCACTCTGCATCAATCACGAAAGGTTTTTTAACAACCAGGACTTTAACCCAGACGAGCAAGCGATTCAGATCGCCTGGAGCTTGCGGTAAAGGAGGCTTGATATGAATATAGTTCTGCTCGGCCCACCGGGATCTGGGAAGGGGACCCAGGCCAAGATGATCGCTGAGAAGTTCAATGTGAAGCACATATCCACCGGGGATATACTCAGGGAGCACGTGAGGAACGGAACTGAGCTGGGGAAAGAGGCTAAGAAGTACATGGATGCAGGCCAGCTTGTGCCGGACTCAATACTGATAGGGATTATCAAGGATCGCCTCTCAAAGCCGGATGTGGCTGGTGGCTACATGCTTGATGGCTATCCGAGAACCATCCCCCAGGCAGAGGCGCTGGACAAGATGCTGCCTGAGCTGAAACAGAAGATAGATGTTGTTCTCAACATAGATGTTCCTGATGATGAGCTGGTGAGAAGGCTCAGCGGAAGGCGGATGTGCAAGTGCGGCAGGAGCTACCACGTAATCTTCAACCCGCCAAAGGTTCCTGGAAAGTGTGATGCCTGCGGAGGAGAGCTCTACCAGAGGGATGATGACAAGGAGGAGGCGATACTCAACAGGCTCAAGGTCTACAAGCAGCAGACCCAGCCGCTGATCGACTACTATACAAAGGCGGGCCTGATCGCAAACATTAACGGCGCGGGCGAGATCAACCAGATATTCGAGGAGATCTCGAAGGTCCTGAGCAAGTTCCAGTGATCTCGCAGATCAACCTCTGCTTTCTCCTGTATACTTTTTTCGTCTTTTCGCAGTGGCTGGACTCAGCTGAGGGTTCTTCATCGGCTCAGATCCCCAGCGAGTAACCCCCCTCCGACCTGAAGACCAGAGCGCCCGCTCTTTCCCATCATTTCACATGCTGGGCAAGCTCGACCTGTATCCGCGACGCAATCCCGCGGCCCAGTGATATCTTTGTTCCATTGACATCGACAACAACCGGTCCCCCAAACGGCTGGCATGCGATCTTCTTCAGCCTGATCCCCTTCCTGATCCCTATGGCCTCCAGCCGCTTCTGCCAGCCGCCCATTCCTGTGAAGGATTTGACCTCGAGCAGTGAGTTGCATGGCGCCTTTGTGAGCTCTATCATCGAAACCCCCGCGAAGCTCCATCGCATATTCTATAAATTTACCGGTCCGATGCACTGATCGCAGTAACCCTGGAAGAGATGGGCCGACGGACATCAGCCTTTCCCACCTCACGCCCGGCTTGTGCGATGCCAGAAATAAAAATGGCGACTGAGAGATACTGCTTGGACGGCAGAGCATCTACATCATCGCAGATGCAGCAACGCACGAGCTCTCGAAGCTATGCTTCTGACCTAATCGGTGATCCGCACGTTTATTCCGCGCTCGTGGAGATACCTCTTGCAATCCCGGATGCTCCACTGGTTGAAGTGGAATATGCTCGCGGCGAGCGCTGCTGATGCACCTGTTCTTCTGAACACCTCGTACATGTGCTCAGGGCTGGCGCATCCGCCTGATGCGATCACGGGTATCCTCACCATCCCTGATACTGCACTAGTGAGCTCGATATCGAAGCCATCGTACGTGCCATCTCGATCCATGCTTGTGAGCAGTATCTCCCCTGCACCGAGCTCCTCAACGCGCCTTGCCCATGCGAGCGCATCGACCCCTGTGAAGCGCCTGCCCCCATAACAGGAGCACTCGAACCAGCACCGTCCGCTCTCAGTGTTTATTGTTATCCTGCCGTCCAGATCCTGATACCTTCTCTTCGCGTCGATCGCGACCACGACCGCCTGGCTGCCGTAGCTCTCTGATATCTCTCTGATGAGCTCCGGCCTCCTGAGTGCTGCTGTGTTCACAGTCACCTTGTCGGCACCTGCATTGAACGCATTCCGCGCGTCCTCCAGGCTTGAGATGCCTCCGCCCACTGTCAGCGGCACGAAAACATGCTCTGATGTCTTTTTGATTACATCGAACATCGTCGCCCGGCGCTCGTGGGAGGCTGTGATGTCCAGAAACACGATCTCGTCAGCCCCATCCTCGTAGTAGCGGGTCGCCAGCTCCCACGGAACCCCTGCGTATCTTATCTGCTTGAATTCTATCCCCTTGACAACCCTGCCGTCCGGGACTCCTAGATCGCAATCCAGACATGGAATTATTCTGCGGGCTAGCATCTGACCATCCTCACGAAGTTCTCAAGTATCCTCAGTCCTTTTGGGCCGGACTTTTCTGGATGGAACTGCGTTCCGTAGATGTTCTCCTCTGCCACAACCGCTGCGATCTCCACACCATAGTGTGTGGTTGCCACAACAGCTGTTTTATCAGATGGAACGCAGTGATACGAATGAACGAAGTAGAACATATCTCCTGGGTTTATTCCATCCAGCAGCTCCAGATTTCGCTTTATCTCAAGGCTGTTCCACCCCATCTGCGGCACGGTTACGCCTTCAGGCAGCCGCACGACCCTTCCGGGGATCCAGCCGAAGCCTCTGGCTCCGGGGCTCTCCTCGCTCTCCTCCATCATCACCTGCATGCCTATGCAGATTCCCAGCACCGGCGTGCCCTCAGCGATCCTCTGCTCCAGAGGCTCCTGAAATCTGCGAAGGCTCTCCATGCACCTTCCGAACGATCCGACGCCGGGTATGACTATACCCGCAGCTCCCGCAAAATCGGGCTCTCTCTTTATCTCAGGATCGCCACCCGCCTTCAAAAGTGCGTTGTATATGCTGAAGAGATTGCCCATGCCGTAGTCCACTATGGCTATCATCTCATGCCCTTCTTTTCCGATGATCGGAAAATGATATCCTGCATCATGTAAATATAGATTTTGAAAACGCTTTTATAGAGGAAGAAAGGATGCAACCTGTCGGCTCTCATCGAGCCGTGTGTCTAACAGGAATCTTAAGAGGGTGTCTTGGAATGAACCTTAGAAGGCCGAATGCCAATGAGGCGACAGGGACGTTCAACCGCTCGCGGGATGTCGTCCCGATGTCCGGCATATGCAGCAGGTGTGTGGATGGATGCAGAGGTGGCTGTGAGACCTGGCTCTCGTCATTCAGAGGAAGAGAGGTGCTCTATCCAGGTCCTTTTGGAGAGATAACTGCGGGAGCCGACAAGAACTATCCTGTGGATTACTCGCATCTGAACATACAGGGTTACGCTGTCGGTGCCTACGGTCTCCCTGAGGGCATCGAGCCTGATCCGGACACCGCGTTATTCCCGAATGTCAACACTGAGACAGAGTATGGCTGGGCCAGGAAGGTGAGGATGAGAGTGCCGATATTCACGGGCGCTCTTGGGTCCACAGAGATAGCCAGAAAGAACTGGGAGCATTTCGCAATCGGTGCAGCCATATCCGGCATAACGCTTGTCTGCGGAGAGAACGTATGCGGCGTCGATCCTGACCTGGTGCTTGGAAGCGACAACAAGGTCAAGAAGTCTCCTGAGATGGACAGAAGGATAGAGACTTACAGGAGGTTCCATGAGGGCTATGGCGAGATCCTGGTGCAGATGAATGTCGAGGACACGCGCCTGGGCGTTGCCGAATATGTCTCATCGAAGCACAACCTTGAGACGATAGAGCTCAAGTGGGGGCAGGGCGCGAAGTGCATCGGCGGTGAGATAAGGGTGCCATCACTGGAGAGGGCGCTGGTGCTCAAGAGAAGGGGCTATGTGGTGCAGCCAGATCCGGAGGATCCGGCGATCCAGGCAGCATTCAAGGAGGGCGGAATAAAGGAGTTCGAGCGGCATTCGCGCCTCGGTTTTGTCACAAAGGAGGGCTTCCTGAGAGAGGTGGATCGTCTCAGAGACCTCGGATTCAAGCGGATCACCCTCAAGACAGGCGCTTACTCCATGGTCGAGCTCGCGATGGCCATAAGATTCGGCGCCGAGGCGCATTTGGATCTCATCACGATAGACGGAGCGCCGGGCGGCACCGGAATGAGCCCGTGGCCGATGATGAACGAGTGGGGGATACCCACCTTCTATCTGGAGGCTCTTGCGTACGAGTTCTGCGAGCGGTTATCGAAGCGGGGCATGCGCGTCCCTGACCTGGCAATGGCAGGCGGTTTCTCAACAGAGGATGGCGTCTTCAAGGCTATCGCCATGGGCAGTCCGTACGTGAAGGCTGTCTGCATGGGAAGGGCTCTGATGATCCCTGGCATGGTCGGGAAGAACATCCAGAAGTGGCTCGAGACAGGGGATCTACCAAAGACGGTTGCGAAGTACGGGCAGCGGCCTGAGGAGATATTCGTGAGCTATGAGGAGCTCAGGGCGAAATATGGAGAGGAGCTCAAGAACATACCGCTTGGCGCTGTCGCGATCTACACGTACTGCCAGAAGTTCAGGACAGGGCTGCAACAGCTCATGGCAGGCTCGAGGAACTTCAGCATCTCCTCCATATCGAGAAAGGATCTCATGGCGCTCACAGAGGATGCCGCGAGGATCTCCGGGATACCCTACGTCATGGATGCTTACAGGGATAATGCTCTGGAGATCCTCGACTGGATGGGAGAGTGAGGTTCTCCCGCTTTTTTTGATTTCCTGTCTGGCAGCTTGAAGGTCACGCAGGCTGGTTTCTGGAAGCGCTCTTTAGAATCGCATAGCATGGCCAGTGCAGCTACAGGAAAGTCGTCAGAGCGACCGCAGATTCGTGCGCGAGTGCAGCTCACCGATCAGCAAAAGCGTTATCAAATTCCTGTTGGATCTATGTGCAATGAACCGCAAGCTTTTGATGAGGGGCAAGGTGAAGGAGGCCTACGATCTCGGCTCGGAGCTGGAGTTCCAGTTCACGGACAGCATCTCTGTCTTCGACAAGATCATACCGACAAAGATACCGTACAAGGGCGAGACGCTCTGCAGGGAGGGCGTCTTCTGGTTCGAGCGGGCTGAGCGGATGGGAATAAGGAACCATTTCGTGAGATACCTCCCGCCCGCTGGTATGATTGTGAGGAAGGTCAGCATAGTGCCTCCGGAGCGTATAACCAGGGAGACGAGAGGACACCTGATACCGCTGGAGTTCATATGCAGATGGTACGTTGCAGGCTCACTCTTCGACCGGCTTGAGTCCGGGGAGATGGACCCGGAGACTCTCGGGTTCCCCAGGGGGCGAAAGGTCTCCTATGCAGAGCAGCTGCCAGAGCCGTACATAGAGGTCTCCACCAAACTGGAGAAGACCGACAGGCTTCTGAGCAGGGATGAGGCGCTGGAGCTCGCGAGGCTCAGCCCGCAGGAGTTCGAGGAGATCACGGAGACGATAATCAGGATAGACGAGGATATCAGGAGATGCGTGGAACCCAGGGGTCTCATACACGTGGATGGAAAGAAGGAGTTCGCGTTTGATGAGAACAGGGAGATCATGGTGGTCGATGTCTACGGGACAGCAGACGAGGACAGGTTCTGGGATAAAGCTCTGTACGAGGAGGGCGAGTACGTCGATCTGAGCAAGGAGTACGTGCGGAAATACTACAGGCAGATCGGCTACAAGGATTTGCTCTATCAGGCAAGAAGCTCGAAGATGCCAGAGCCGGAGATTCCACCCCTGCCGGATGAGATCGTGCAAAGGACGAGCGAGATTTATATCAAGCTGTACGAGAGGATCACAGGCGAGAGGTTCGTGCCCGCTGGGGCACAATGAATCATCATTTTTATGGCTCATGCTGGTGATTCGGCGGATCGATAATCTCGCAGAAATATGCAGAGCTGGTTGACGCTGGTTTGCCGGAGCTCGCCTCTCCGGCGATTCAACCACATGAGCATTTTTGATCAACAGCAGACAAGATTGTAGGGCTGAACCCTATGATGCGATCACCAATTTTATATCACAGGCGTGAACGGCGGGCGTTCAACCACCGTATTCGTATTCTCCTCGAAGACCGGAGGGCCTCGTCGTGTCGTGTATTTTATCGCGGCTCCGCTATCGTTGACCCTGATGGTACTGCCCTCCTCCGGATTGTAATGGGCGTATCGCTTTATATCCTCCAGGATCTCATCTGGATCGATCTCTCCTGTGAATGGCATCACAAGCGGTCTGTAGTCCGCGGCCACCGAGCTGCCCTTCGGTATGGTGTAGGGCGTATCGCCTATGCCATCTCCGTCACCATCAGAACCCCTGTAATCGCTGTAGTAATTGCCGACGGTTGTGTTCCATATGCTCTTCGTCTGATTGTCATAAGCGCTTATCACGTTGTCCACAAAGTTGTTCCTGTAGATCAGGTTGTTCCAGTTCTTGTCGACCCTGACGCCATGCATGTTCCTGGATATGTTGTTCCCACAAAGCGCGTTTCTCTGGCAGTTCTCTGTTATCTCCATTCCGTTATAGTTGTTTGACGCTGTGTTTTTGAAAACCAGATTGTAGCTGCTGTTCGCCTGGACGCTCATGCCCACTCCGAATCCGCTCACGATCTCGCTTCTCCTGTTGTTGATGAGGGTGTTTCCGGAGATGGTATTGTTGTGAGAGTCCGCAAGGAGAATTCCGTAGTAGTTCAGATCCGCGCGGTTTCCTGTCGCAGAGCTGTGGTTCGTGCCCCAGAAGACCAGCCCCTCAGAGTTCTTGCTCAGAGTGTTACCACTGACATCGATATCCTCGCAGTTCCTGAAGAAGAGTCCGGCATGCGTGTTGTTTATCGCACTGCATCCAGTGACCGTAAATGACCTGGAGTTCGAGGCGTTCAGCCCAGCCTTCTCACAACCGATCAGCCCGGTGTTGCCGACGATCACGTTCGAGGCTCTGATAATCAGCACGCCGGTCTTGCAGCTCTGAAATGTGGATTCATTTATCAGGAGATCATCAAGTCCCTCGGCGAAAACACCCACCTCAGCATCCCTGACGCTCATGTTCTCGAGCGTTACGTTGCTCCCGAAAACGAGGACTGCAGCGTTCGGCAGGTCCAGTCTGAGACTGCCTGCAAACGTTGCAGGGGTTGAAGTTCCTGATGTGCCTCCTGAAGAGCCTCCCTGGTATCGCTCCATGTAGTACTTGAACTTCTCCTCAGATGGTCTCTTCACCCCTGCTATCGAGAATCCCTCTATCCTAACACTGTCTGATCGAACTGTTATCGCTGGAGACTGGACATCAGAGCGTATGAAGGCGCCATCTCCGATGAGCGTCAGCGGCCTGTCCACAACGAACGGCCTGTGCTCACCTGCCCCCAGGATCAGGACATCTCCGGGGGAGGCTGAATTTATTGCGCTCTGGACATCCTGCCCCGGGATGATGTGCAGGGCCAGAGCTGGTGATGAGAGAAGAGCCAGTATGATCGCGATCCTGATGGCATCCATATGCTCAGTGCCTGAAGTGGCGCATCCCTGTGAACACCATGGCCATACCATGCTCATCAGCCGCCTGGATTACCTCCTTATCCCTTATCGATCCCCCTGGATGGACGACAGCGGTCGCCCCTGCCTCATGAACCCTGTCAAGACCATCGCGGAACGGGAAGAACGAGTCGGTCGCTGCCACGGTGCCCCTGGTATCGAGACCATGCTCCTCGGCCTTCTCGGCGCCGAATCTGGCAGAGTCGACCCTGCTGACCTGGCCTGAGCCTATGCCTATCGTCCGGTCTGCAGTGGTGTAAACCAGCGCGTTGGACTTGACGTACTTCGTGACCTTCCAGGCGAATCTGAGCGCTCTGTTCTCCTCAGGAGTGGGAGAGCGCTGTGTGACAACCCTCCACTCAAGGATGTCCTCCCTGTCGTAGTCCTGGAGCAGCATCCCGCCGAACATGCTCCTGAACGCATGCCCCCTGTACAGCTCCTCCTTTCTCTGGATCATATCCCCGATGTCCAGTATCCTGCGGTTCGGCTTGTTGCGCGTGAGGAGCTCAAGCGCATCAGGCTCGTATCCTGGAGCGATGAGAACCTCGACGAAGCTTTCGCCTATCGCCTCTGCGGTTGCGAGATCGACCTTCATGTTGAATCCGATCACACCGCCGAACGCTGACTTCGGATCTGTGGCGAACGCCCATCTGTACGCCTCCTCGAGATCCCTTCCGTACGCAACGCCACATGGATTCGCGTGCTTCACTATGACAGCGAGCGGCCTGTTGGTCGGCACACCATCATACTCTGAGAGATCGATGAGCATCTCCAGAACGGTCTCTGCGTCCACAAAGTTGTTGTAGGACATCTCCTTGCCGTTGAGCTTGACCGCCCTGAAGAGGCCCACCCCTCCCGGCCTTGCATAGAGTGCTGCCCGCTGGTGCCAGTTCTCCCCGTATCTGAGATCCTGGACCTTCTCGAAGAGGCTGACGCTGTACCTGGGCCAGTACATGTCTGACTGGAGCGAGGAGAGCTCGGAGGCGTCGAAGGCCATGCACCTGTAAAGTGCTGAGGCGGAAGCGAGCCTTCTCACATCATCTGCGAGATTCAGATCTCTCCTTATAGCCTCGAACATCTCTCTGTCATCACATTCAAGAACAGCGCCGCCGCCGTGGATGGCAGATCTTATCAGCGATCGCCCATTCGAGCTTGACATCACAGATTCGTCGTAGATGAGAAGCCTCCCGGACCAGTCATCGGGCACAGAAAAAGCCGGATTTGAAAGGGTGAGGATATCCAGGCCGAGCTCCTGCAGCTCCCTTGCCATCTCCTTCGCCCGTTCAGAGGCTCCGGCGGGGATCACAGCTTGCCTGAGCTTCATGGAACCTTGACATGCAATGCAGCGACAATATTTTAAGGTTGCCCTCGAAGGCCCTCTATCACACGAATCTGAAAATATGCATCCCTTAGTGTTATTAATATTATATTAATTACTACCATATGCAGAATGCGCTTGCTCTTTCGGCAGGCCGGTATGATGCTCTCATTCGAGACCCCCCGGATAGTCAATTTTTTATCACAATGCTGCGAATATGCATGCGTGAAGAGTCTGGATGATGCGGTCGAGCGCCACCCTGATGGCGTGATCCTGCACATCGATGTTCTTCCAGGATCGTCGGAGCTTGTGATTCCAGCGGGCTTCAATGCCTGGAGGGGCAGCATCGAGATCAGGCTTACGGAGAGGGCTGATCACGGCCGGGCCAACAGACAGCTGCTGCAGGAGCTGGCCAGGGCGTTCGGGCTCTCGCAGGGCGATGTGGAGATAATGAGCGGACACAGGAGCCACAGGAAGGTGGTTCTCATGAGGGGCATCGATGCCGGATCTGTTCTGGAGGCTCTCAGGAGAGCGCTCGGGTGATCTGATGAGAGCGCACAGGAGGAGCTACGATCTTGAGGCGCTCGAGGAGCAGATCGAGGCCCTTCTTGATGCATCGGAGCGGGGCGCAGCGGTCATCGTTGAGGGGCCGCGCGACAGGGATGCGCTCCGCAGGATCGGCGTTCCTGGTCCAATACTGATGTCCTCCCAGAGATCGTGCCTGGAGCTTGCAGAGGAGACCGCGAGATCGTACAGTGAGATCGTGCTGATGACCGACTGGGATGCGCGTGGGGAGGAGATCGCCCACAAGATGGAGGAGTACCTCCGTCCTACTGGAGTCAGGGTCGATGTGGAGATCAGAAAGCGGCTCAAGCTTCTCGTGAGAAAGGAGATAAAGGATGTCGAGAGCCTCTGGCTATTCTTGGAGAGGGCGCGGGAGTCTGTAGGGCTTGCTCGAGCTGAGTACTGAAGGTTTGCTGCTCTCTTGAGGCAATTCTGTGCTGCGCAGGCAGAATGTCGCTCTTTGAGCATCGATTATTATGCCTGAGGTCACTCCCCCGCGGAATTCCCCTGTGAGCCATCCTTTTATATCGATTGCACATACAGCAGAGCGGTGGTATGATGGTATCCATAAAAGTCGATGCGGACGCGAAGGCCAGGCTGCAGGGCGATGAGAGCCTCGAGAGGTATCCGATAGTCGCGAAGGTCACAGGCAGCGGGAAGGATGGATCTGTGGGGGTGAGGATATCGAGCGATGGGGAGCCTCTGCCCGCGTCGGTATCAGTGGATGGAGCTGTCGGCATCGATATCAGAGAGCTCTCGAGCGTTGCGGAGTCCCTGGCGAAGCTCGTCTCTTCAGGTCTCAAGATAGCTGATGCTCCGGTCACCGTATCGCTTGGAGAGATACCGGTCGATCTCACCATCTCCGTGTATTCACCCAGAGAGGAGCAGGTCTTCCGGGTCGAGATAAGGGGATCTCTGGGAAAATGAGATCTTGTTTCCCTCTTGAGATCTGCAGCATTCAGTCCCAGATGCTTCGTGCAACATCACGTCCAAAGCTATCGATTCCCGCCGTCCCATTCAGCCATTCAAGCTCGGCGCCGAACAGATTCGTTACCTGCTACCGCGTCAACTGCTCCGGCCTGAAGACCGGGGTTTCCGATGCCTGTACACCAGGATCCAAGAAGAATGGAGCTTCAGACATTCTCTGGAGGTTTTATGAGTGATATCCCTGGATGGGCGATGGTCATGCTGCTGGCAATGTCACCCATATCCGAGCTTCGCGGGGCGATACCCCTGGCAATTGCCTGCGGCTACTCGCCCCTGGAGGCGTACGCGATCTCGGTCCTGGGCAATCTGATCCCCGTGGCACCTCTGCTGCTCTTTCTGGGTCCGGTATCATCCTTCCTGATGAGATACCCGGCTTGGGACAGGTTCTTCACATGGCTCTTCTCAAGAACCAGGAGGAAATACATCGAGGGCAGAGAGGGAATTGGATCTGTCGCCCTGATGCTCTTTGTCGCCATCCCCCTCCCAATGACCGGCGCCTGGACCGGATGCGTTCTTGCATTTCTCCTGGGGTTCAGGTTCCTGCCAGCATTCCTATCGATATCACTGGGCGTGCTCATAGCAGGCGTGGTAGTGACAGCAGCCGTCTCGAGCGCGTTCGCACTCGGCCATACGATGGGCATTTGAGGACGGCCTGCAAAAGCTGATGCTAGCGCGTTCATCCATCTGATCTTCGCAGGGGCATTGTCCTGTATGCGTTCAGCCGGACAAATATATGCTTCCAGCAGCCAGCCTGCGCGACCTCCAGTCGCCAAACACATGAGAGAATGATTGGAGCAGATGCGATTTATTCACTCCGGCCGCTTCTCAGCCAGAGCCTGCAGCCGCATCATTCTCACGTGGATCATGCCATCAGGAGATGGATATCGATCGATGTAGCGCCCGGCTATCTCCTGAACGAGGTCAGGGCGCAGCTCTGGGGGAAGTCTCTGCAGGTATGGAAGCCATGTGGACCTTATGAACCCCTCGAGCGCGTCGCGCCCGCTGTGCACCATATCCTTGGGTATGAGCCTCACACTCACAATGTGGAGGCCTGCGGCCGGGATCCACCTCTCGTAATCTTCAGGTTCGTAGAAGAAGTACGGGAACTCGAAGTCCTCGAAGTAAGGGGCGAAATGCTCCTCCATGATCACCTCTGCTGTTGTATCCAAAAGCTGAGCCGCGTTTCCCCTGCCGCCGCACTGTATGAACATCCTGCCTCCGGGCACAAGACTCCTGCATATGCCCCTCAGGACTGAGAGATGATCCCTGATCCAGTGCAGGCATGCGAATGACACCACTATATCAAACTCCTCCTGGAAGCGGAGATCGAGTGCGTCGCCCTGCTCGAATCTGAGGTTTCTGAACACATCTGACGGATGCCTGCGCCTTGCGAAGGAGATCATATCCGGGGAGATGTCTATTCCGAGAACCGAGCCGTCGGGCACGAGCTGTGAGATGCGCGCGGTGATCTTCCCGTCCCCGCACCCGACATCGAGTATGCGTTCGTCTCCTCTGATCCTCAGCTCGGAGAGAGCGCTCATGGCCCACTCCTGCTGGGCTGAGGAGCTCCTCTCGTACTCCTCCGGATCCCATGTGTACATGAATTGCAGTTCACTCAGACCGAGATAAATACACTGCGAGCTGAGCTGCGTGCACATTTGTAAAACGGGTAAGCGAAGATCTGGTACAGGTAGCTGAGCACCTAGATGAATATTCCACCATCACGAGATCTCCTGAACACCCGCTTTGCGGTCATTCAATCGAAGGCTGCTGATTTCTGTGCGTGTATCTGTCTGATTCCCGGAATGGAGATATGCTCAAAGGCTCAAAAGATTTAGATAGAATGCTGGAATTTCATATTTTGGGGGACAGAAAAGGAAATTGGAGTGTGGGTTCGCTGTAGTCGATCTGCAATGAAGCAAGGTTATGACGGATCTGAGGTGGGTGGGGGACTGCACCGCTCTTTGACATTCCGCCGTGCCCTCCTGCTCGGCGCGGCGATCCTGATCGTCAGATCCGCGATCATTCTATACCTGGGAGATCAGGAGCAGCAGCGTGTGATCATAGACGATATCATTTTCCCGGTGGTCAACGGGCTTGCTGCACTCTCTCTCATCAGAGCGGCGAGGACCACAAGATCGCAGGATGAGAGGATGTACATCGCATGGGCGTTCTTCGCGGTTGCGCAGGTGCTCTACACCCTGGGAGACGTCCTCTGGAGCATCCTGGAGATAGGACTTGGGGAGACGCCATTTCCGTCGGTTGCTGATGGCCCCTACCTCGCTTACTACCCGTTTTTCCTCATAGGCGTTCTTCTGCTGCCAGCACCGTACCAGAGCACCTTCGAGCGCCTGAAGTCCATCCTGGACACAGGCATCGTGACGATATTCGCGATCATAGTGCTCTGGAGCTTTCTCATCGCGCCCACGATCGCAACGCTTGAGGAATCGGATCCTCTCGCAAACGTGATCGCAGTCGCGTACCCGGTTGCAGATCTTGTTCTCACATTCTCTGTCATCGCGCTCATCTTCAGAAGAATGGAGCATATAGCCCAGCCCCCCATCATTCTCCTGGCAGCAAGCGCTGTCTTCTTGATATTTGCAGACTCGAAATTCATGGTCGAGGCCCTCAGGGAGACATATGTACCCGCAACGCTCGGCGACAGCTTCTGGCTGGTCTCCTACATACTCACCGGACTTGCAGGTGTGCTCCAGGTGGAATCCGCTGGGGTGCCAGTAAAACCATCTGCAGAGCGGCCATCACCAGCGTTCACATGGCCCCTCTACCTTCCATACATCTGTGCCATCTCAGCATACGCATTTCTGATCTGGAGCATTGAGCATGAGGATGTAAATCTGTACATCCGCCAGCACCATCTCGCCGCAGGCGTGGGGATGATAATACTGCTGATAGTGATCAGACAGATAATCGCGATCAAGGAGAACACAATGCTTTACGCGGCCGCCCAGAAGGAGCTGCATCAGAGGATAGCCTCGGAGCGTGAGAAGGAGCTTCTCATAAAAGAGCTCGAGTCAAAGACAACTGAGATGGAGAGGTTCATATACACCGTCTCCCACGACCTCAGATCACCTCTGATCACTGTCAGCGGGTTCATAGGGTTCCTCAGGGATGATATCGAGAAGGGCGCCTGGGATAAGGTCAGAAAGGATATCGAGATAATTGAGGGCGCAATAACAAAGATGGACATGCTGCTACAGGACACGCTGGAGCTCAGCCGCATCGGCCGGATGATGAACCCGCCTGAGGACGTGCCGTTCTCTGAGATCGTCAGGGAGGCGCTGGAGCAGACATCTGAAAGGATAAGGTCCAGGGGTGTGATTGTGGATGTGGCAGAGGACCTGCCCGTCGTCCACGTCGACAGGATGAGGGCTGTGGAGGCGCTCGTCAATCTCATAGAGAACAGCGCCAAGTACATGGGTGATCAGAGAGAGCCGAGGATAGAGATCGGGTGCATGAGAGACGGAGAAACTGTATTCTACGTCAAAGATAACGGCATCGGGATAGACCCCAAAAACCACCAGAGGATATTCGAGCTCTTCTACAAGGTGGATAACAGATCCGAGGGCACCGGCGCCGGACTGGCCATCGTCAAAAGGATCATCGAGGTTCATGGCGGAAGGATATGGATTGAGTCAGAGCTGGGAAGGGGATGTACAGTCTTCTTCACGCTGCCGCTATCGGAAAAATCCTGAACAGCATGATCCTAAGCACCGCTGGATCAGACGTAACGGTTTGATTGACTCCAGAGAAGTCCCGGGCAGTTAACTCTGCACCCCCCAAGCAGGAAAACTCGTCTCGCAGACGCCCCTGGCAGAAGCGCTTACCTTACCCTCTCGACATCCTCAGAGCGGCATGAAGGGCACTTCGGCCCGACGCCGATTCCCTTGAACCTGTGGCCGCATGAGCGACAGACATAATCGGTGGGGAAGAACGACTCGGGGTCACCCATGTCCGGAGGGCCTCCAACTGCGCACATGGAAATCACCTCAAGAATATATCATCAAAAATCATTAAATATACTTTTCGGAGCAGCCTGCCCGCTTTGCTGTCAGGGGAAGATGCTCCGAGACTTCTCCATGCAGAAGACGGGACCTGTCCGAATAAGGGGAGGCAGATATTCGAGATTTGAGGATACTGATTGTTATGAGCAATTCTTCCTTATTCGGACACCTCTAGACCTGATGCAAAGCTTGATTTTGTGGACACAGGAACATCTTTTCCTGCGAAATCGATTTAAGAAATGAGGCTGAGAACGGAGATGGATGAGCGACTTCTCCGTAAATCAGTTTCTTGAGATGGCCGGCACCCCTCCTCTGAACATAGAGATATGCGATGTGACGCTGAGGGATGGGGAGCAGATGCCAGGGGTCGTGTTCAAGCCTGAGGAGAAGCTCGAGATAGCCAGGATGCTCGACGAGATCGGCGTTGAGATCATAGAGGCCGGATTTCCGGTGGTCTCAAAGAGCGAGAAGAACGCGGTGAAAGAGGTCTGCAATCTCGGCCTGAACGCGAAGATATCCGCCCTCTCCAGGTCCAGACAGTCTGATGTCGATGCTGCCATCGATTGTGGTGTTGATATGGTGAGCGTCTTCATAGCGACCTCAGATCTCCACCTCAAATACAAGCTGCACATGACATGCGCAGAGGCGATAAGGTGCGCGCTTGAGACGGTTGAGTATGCAAAGGAGCATGGTCTCATAGTCAGATTCTCAGCTGAGGATGCGACACGAACAGATTTCAACACGCTCAAAAAGCTATACAAAAAGGCAGAGGAGTATCACGCCGACTATGTGAGCGTGGCTGACACGGTCGGCATAATGAACCCCAGAACGATGTACTACATGATCAGCGAGATCAGAAAGATAGTGAGCGTGCCGATATGCGTTCACTGTCACGACGATCTTGGCCTCGCGTTGGCAAACACCCTTGCCGGCGCAGAGGCCGGTGCGAAGCAGCTCCACACCACCGTCAACGGCATCGGCGAGAGGAGCGGGAACACGCCACTTGAGGAGCTGCTGGTCAACCTCCGCCTTCACTACGGCATAGACCGCTACGATCTGGGCAGGCTCAAGTCGATATCCTCTGTGGTCGAGAGGTACTCGGGCGTGTCGGTGGCAAAGAACAAGGCTGTCGTCGGGGAGAACGCCTTTGCCCACGAATCCGGGATCCATGTCGCCGCGGTCCTCGAGGAGCCCAGGACATATGAGCTATACTCCCCTGAGATGGTGGGGGCTGAGAGGAGGATCATCATCGGGAAGCACACAGGGGCCAAGGCGCTCAAGTACATCACGAAGAAGATGGGCTATGACCTGGAGAAGAAGGATCTCTGCCTGCTTGCTGAGAAGGTGAAGACCGCGAGCGAGTTCAAGAGACCGATAACATGTGATGAGCTGAGAAGACTGATCCTCGATCTCAACATAGAGTTTGTGTACAACGGTCCGTAAAGAGAGATGCAAATAAACACTCGAGGCCACCTTTCTGAATGCCTGGTTTCCCATCAGCGGAGAGTCACATGAAGAAAGCGATGAGCAACGTGGACGTGGCTGCTATCGCGGCTGAGCTCCAGTCCCGGATGGTCGGGGGATTCTTTGGCAAGGCGTACCAGAGTTCTGGAGATGCGATCTGGCTCACGGTCCAGGCGCGCGAGGGCAGGCTCGATATCATCCTGGAGGCGGGAAGAAGGGCGCACGTCACCAGGAAAGAGAGGGTGGTGGGCAGGACGCCCCCCCAGTTCCCCGCGATGCTCCGCTCCCGTCTCTCCGGCGGGAGGATCGTGAGCGTTGAGCAGCACGACTTCGACAGGGTGCTGGAGATATGTGTTGAAAGAGCTGACGGAAGATATCGCCTTGTTGTAGAACTCTTCCCGAAGGGGAACATACTGCTTCTCGATGAGGATATGAGGATCATACTACCGCTCAGGCCGATGAGCTTCAGGGACAGAAGGCTGATCGCTGGCGAGAAGTATGCCTATCATGCTGGAGCAGAGGATCCGAGAAGTGTGTCGATCGAGAGGCTCAGGGAGATCCTGCGCAGCTCAGATACGGATCTCGTGAGAGCTCTTGTCCGCAACCTGAACATGGGCGGGACGTACGGAGAGGAGGTCTGCCTCAGGGCAGGTGTGGAGAAGAACACCCCTGCAGCAGATCTATCTGAAGAGGAGATCTCAAGGGTGCATTCGGCCCTGAGAGATGTGTTCGATCTCAGGGAGATCAGGCCTCAGATAGTCTACATGGACGGAGAGCCGTTTGATGTGATACCATTCCCTCTTGAGGTTTACAGGGGACTCGAGGCAAGATCCTTCGAGAGGTTCAGCGATGCGCTCGATGAGTTCTTCGTGGCAGAGCCTGAGACGCCGAAGCCCAGCCCCCTTGAGAGGAGGCTGGAGCTCCAGAGGGCTGCTGTCGATGAGCTCAGAGCGAGGGAGATCCAAATGGCCTCGATGGGCGATCTCATATACCAGCGGTATTCTGAGATCGACTCGATTCTGAAGGCGATAGCAGGCGCGAGGGAGAAAGGGTTCTCATACAGTGAGATCTGGGAGAGGATACAGAGCTCAGGGCAGTCTGCCATAAAATCTCTGGATCACAGTGGCGAGATGATAGTAGAGATTGATGGAGTCGCTCTGGAGCTGAATGCGGGTCTCACACTGCCCCAGAATGCGGGGAGGTACTACGAGCGTGCGAAGGAGCTGGCGAAGAAGGCTGCAGGAGCGGAGGAGGCTCTCAAAAAGACAGAAGAGCTCCTCCAGCATGGAGAAGAGCACAGAAAGGCGCCAGTTCTGAAGCGAAAGCAGAAACCGAGATGGTTCGAGAGGTTCAGGTGGTTCTTCTCCTCAGACGGATTCCTGGTCATAGGTGGCAGGGATGCGGATGGCAACGAGGAGATATATCTCAAGTACCTGGAGAAGAGGGACCTCGCGCTTCACACAGACTACCCTGGAGCGCCGCTGACGGTGATAAAGACAGAGGGGCGGGAGGTGCCGGAGAGGACAGTGGAGGAGGCAGCGGAGTTCGCTGTGAGCTACAGCAACCTCTGGAGGGAGGGCGTGGCATCGGGCGACTGTTACATGGTCAGAGGTGAGCAGGTCACCAAGACGCCTGAGCACGGCGAGTTCCTCCGAAAGGGGGCGTTTGTCGTCCGCGGGGAGCGGAGGTATCTGAGAGATGTTCCTCTGGGGGTTGCGCTGGCGATCGTCGATGGGTCCCTGATAGGGGGGCCGGTATCTGCTGTGAGATCCAAGAGTTCAGGGGCGATCGAGCTCGAGCCGGGCGAGTACATGCCTGATGATCTCGCGAAGATGATCTACAGGCAGCTTCTCGAGATCTGCGAGGACAGGAGGTACCTGAAGGCGATCGCGTCCCCTGATAAGATAGTGGCATTCCTTCCTCCCGGCGGATCCAGGATCAGGCGGTTCGATGTGAAGGAGCTCGGCGTTTAGGGTGTGTGTATCTCGTCAATCGCCTTAACCGAAAAACTTATATTCGACGAAAGCCGTAAGGATGATTGGGCAAAAGTCGGAGATTGTTTTTCCTCCCTCCTACATCCCACAACGGCTTTTGCTCGCACTTCTCTTCTTTCTTACAAGCTCCACATCTCATTCCAGATGCAATTTCAGATCTGCAGAGCGGGTGATGGGCTGCGTCGAACGCTCTTCCCCTGAGCGGGGCGGGTCGGCTCTGTAGAATGGCACCAACAGGGGCACACCGATCCCGGCGATAAATGAGAACAAGTCGCATCAATCCCTTGATCGCTCCTGTCTCCCTCTCCATGCAGCTTAAAATACCAGATCCGTCAATCTCCCTGTGGATGAGAGAGCTTACGTCTGTGATGCTTGCGGCTGCGATCCTCGCAGCGTTTGCATGCGTGATTGTTCTTGGCGACAGGGCAGAATCGACATCAGTAGATGAGTACATAAGCGCCTCACGGGGTGAGGTCAAGCCTGTCTTCGACCCGAGGTTCCCAGCCGACCCCAGAAGCTCCAGAAGGCTCTGGGAGGAGAGGAAGGAGTCGAGCACAGATTCTGAAATGGAATCGCCCCCTGAGAACATATCGGAAGCATCCCCCGCGCCTGTGGTTGAGGGGAAGGCGCCGGAGATCTCTGGCAGGCTGAGCTTCGTGCTGAAGGACCTGACATCGAAGAGACTGGAGCTCCAGCTCTATCGGCTTGACGATACCGTCTTCGGCCATGGCACCATATCCGAGAACAGCTCGACCCAGCAGGTATCCGCGATAGGAGATGTCATGGGCAGCACGCTCGAGCTGGATGCCATCTCCGAATACACCATCTACAGGCTCAAGATCGATTCGAGCAAAAGCCCCATGACAGGCACCTTCACAGCGTACAGAGCTGATGCATCATCGTGGCCGGGTGTGGTGTACCAGGAGGGCGCTGCCTGAGGATCCGGCACGGCATGAGAGACGGACGTTTGTGACGTCCAGGCATCCCTGCCTGGCCGCTCTTGGCGCACGCGATGCGCATCGGATCTCGAGAGGGGGGCCAAGTTCACCCACAGCACATGCAAAAACCGCCCCCCTGTCATTCGTGGCTCGCAGCAAGATGGATGGCTGCCAGAGATGGCAGACCAATCCTCAGATGCGACCGGTCTCAATAACCCTGAGAGCTGCCCTGTTCCTCGGCCCCTGCTTGCCATCCTCCCTTGCCCCGGAGGCCAGGCACGGGGAGTTGAAGTATGTGGTCGTCCTGAGCGCACTCCTGACCTCCTCAAGCACCGCCTCCAGCTGCGGGTCAGTCGCACACCTCTCGCTGAGCCTCTGGAGGTAAGCATCTGTGTCGTAGTTGAAGAACCTCAGGAGCTTCTCGCATGTATCTCCCGGTATGCGTCTGCATATCCTCCAGCTGCTACCCTCAACCAGTACATGGATCTCTGTAACGCAGCCGAGGAGGTTGTGGAAGTCTCCGAGCGTGTCCTGGTAGGCTCCCAGAAGGAATATGCCCATGTAGTAGTCCTCGTCCCTGCTGAGCTTGTGGAGCTCTATGGCCTCCTTTCCTCCTGCGAAGCTCTTTATCTCGCCATCGGAATCACATGTTATGTCCGCTATGGTCCCGGTTTCTGATGGCACCTCCCTGAGCCTGTGGAGGGGCATGATCGGGAAGATCTGGCCCACGCCCCACATGTCCGGCACCGACTGGAAGAGCGAGAAGTTCCCTATGTACTTCTGCCCAACCAGCTTCTTCAGCTCCCTGAACTCCTCGGAGTTGTCGCCCGCCTGTCTCGCCAGGCTCACTGCCTTCTGGCAGACCATCCAGAAGAGCATCTCCCCCTTCGCGCGCTCCTCAAGCCCGATATTGCCCAGGTTGAACGAGTCGAGCAGCTCATCTCTGTAATGGAGGGCATCGTGGTAGTACTCCTTGTAGTTCTTGAGGTTGATGTTCTTGAAGGCAAAGTAGAGATCCTCTATCTGTATGGGATCGCCCTCAAGCGGAAACGCCACAAACCCGTCCTTGGAGTTCTTCTTGCCGATTATCTTGAAGACCAGGAATGAGTGGTATGCAGCTATCGCCCTGCCGCTCTCCGAGACTATCGTGGGGGACGGCACACCCTCCTCCTCGCATATCTTCTGGAGCGTGTAAACGATATCGTTGCTGTACTCCCGCAGAGTGTAGTTCGCGCTCGAGGGCCCGGAGCTCTTCGAGCCATCATAATCAACACTCAGGCCGCCTCCCACGTTGAAGTACTCTATCTCAGCGACCCTTCTCACCTTCGCGTAGATCCTGGCGGCCTCGTTCATCGCGTGCTTTATTCTGTGTATATCGGTGATCTGAGATCCGATGTGGAAATGTATCATCCTGAGGCGATCGAGCAGGTTGTTCTCCTCAAGTATCTTCAGGAGCTCCAGGCATTCGATGGTCGAGAGTCCGAACTTGGCCGACTCGCCGCCGGACTCGGCCCATCTGCCGCTCCCCTTCGAGAAGAGCTTGACCCTCATGCCGAGGAGAGGCCTCACCCCCATGCTCCTGGCCAGTCTCAAAATGTTGAAGATCTCCTCGAAGAGGTCCACGACTATTATTATCCTGTGCTTGTCCGATAACATCAGGGCCAGGCGGAGGAAATCGTCATCCTTGTATCCGTTGCAGATGAGCAGCGAGTCCTCAGGAAGATCGAGCGTCAGCGCGGCGAGCAGCTCCGCCTTTGTGCCTATCTCCAGTCCGATGTTGATCTCCCTGCCGTAATTCAGGATGTACTCTATGACCTCCTTCCTCTGGTTCACCTTCATGGGAAATACCGGCTGGTACCTTCCCTGGTAGCCGAACTCTGATATGGATCCGGCAAATGCTCTGTATATCTCCCAGATTCTGTACTCGATTATCTGGGGGAATCTGAGAAGCACCGGCAGGTTCTCTCCGGATGCCTCCAGGCTCCTGATAATCTCCATCACATCGACACAGCATTCGCTGCTCTTGTTCGGCATCACGACGACGTTGCCCTTCTCGTTGACCGAGAAGTAGCCGTCGCCCCAGCCGTGAACCCCGTAGAGGGCGATGGAGTCGTCAACCTTCCACATCCGCGGAGCCCCCATCGCATCTGAACCTCTTGAACCAGCTGCCTGTTCTGCACCTTCCCCTCAGCCAGCCCTCAGGTGGACTGCCCCAAATGATATTGGTAATCATCTCAGATCACTCCCACAACCGGTACATGGAAATGTGAATGTCCATTTGAGCGTCGATGTTGATGGCGTTCTGCTATATAAATGTGACCTCGAAATGGGGAGGAGCTGCATGCTTCTGTTCATGTCGCATTCTGGATGCAGTCAGAACTGTCTAAATGCGTTTCAAGTTTACCTATTCACAAATCTTGAGGTCGTGGGTTGTGTGCTCGCATCATTGAGATCAACAGCATGCGGCCTCGCAGTAGTTATGAGACATTGTGCCTGTGGATATCGATTTCGTGGCAGGTTGTTCGGTGATGCTAGCCCACGGTCTGATCGTGATATCTTCAGGGTGCTGATTTTCGTCAACGTATTTGGTGATACGATGTGACCTCCAAAGAAATAAATATCGAGAGCACCCATATCACCACGTGGACGAGGTGTACAGTCAGATACCCGTGGATCAGATACTCAGCAATCTCTGGGTAATACTCTTTCTGCTTCTCTTTCTCGTGCCGATGGTCCAGAGGAATGCCCTTCAGATCGCCAGGAAGCGGCTCCTTGTGAAGCTCGGGAAGAAGAGGGGATCGCTTGTGATCACTCTTATACACAGACAGGAGGTCATAAGCTTCCTCGGGCTGCCCCTCGCAAGGTACATAGACATCGATGACAGCGAGGAGGTGCTGAGGGCGATACGCAGCGCGCCGAAGGATGTGCCCATCGATATCATACTCCACACCCCCGGCGGGCTCGCGCTTGCTGCGACGCAGATCGCCCTGGCGCTGAAGAACCATCCTGCAAGGACGAGCGTGATAATACCACACTATGCGATGTCCGGCGGAACCCTGATCGCCCTGGCGGTGGATGAGATAATCATGGACCCGAACGCTGCTCTCGGCCCCGTGGACCCGCAGCTTGGCGACCAGACCGGGGCATATCCGGCGACATCGATACTGAAGGTTGTTGAGAAGAAAAAGATAGACGAGATCGATGACAAGACGCTGATACTGGCTGAGGAGGCGAGAAAGGCAGTGGAGCAGATGAAGGCGCTCCTCCGCAGGATAGTATGCTCAGGATGTGATGAGGAGACTGTCAACAGAATCATCGAGGAGATGGTCTCCGGGAAGTACACCCACGACCATCCATTCCTTGCAGAGGACGTGAAGGCCCTCCTGGGGGATCGCGTCAGGACCGATGTTCCACAGGAGGTCTATGATCTCATGGCGCTCTACAGGATGGACATAAGCAGAAGACGTCCCGGGGTCGAGTACGTGCCGATGTCGAAGGGTTAAGGTATCAAACACCTCGGCCCATCACCGATCAGATCTGCTCTGCCCGCAGAGATCAACCCCTCCCTTACGAGCTTGCGATTCTCTGGAAGCCAGTACTGGAGCAGGGCCCTCTGGATCCTCTTCTCCCTCCCCCTGGGGACATGAACCGGCTTCATGGTGAAGGGGTCGAGCCCTGTGTGATACATCGCTGTGGAGACGGTCATCGGCGTGGGCGTGAAGTCCTGGACCTGCTCAACCTTCATTTGATGGTCGCGCAGGTACTCCGCCAGCTCGATCATATCCCTCACAGTGCATCCGGGATGGCCTGACATCAGGTACGGCAGCACGTACTCCTCCCTTCCGGATTTACTCACCGAATGCTGGAATCGCTTCATGAATTCGTCCAGGGCCTCGACAGGGGGCTTGCGCATGCATCTCGTCACACCCTCAGAGATGTGCTCAGGCGCGATCTTCAGATGTCCAGATACGTGCTCGCGGCAGAGCTCCTCCAGGAAGAGATCCCCATACATCTCATCTCTAACAACAAGATCGTGGCGTATTCCAGAGCTGACGAAGACATGCCTGACGCCCGGTATCGCTCTGAGCCTCCGCAGAAGCTCCAGGTATCTTCTGTGGGATATCTCGATATTATCGCACTCCGGCGTGCATATTCTTCCGCAGCCTCCCCACTCCCATAACGGACAGACCATACCGTACATGTCTGCTGTCGGCCCACCCACATCCTGTATCACACCTCTGAACCCCGGCATCTCAACCAGCCTCCGCGCCTCTTTTAGGACAGAGTCGATGCTCCTGGACTGCACAATGCGCCCCTGGTGGTGTGTCAGCGCGCAGAAGCTGCAGGATCCGAAGCACCCTCTGTGGCTTGTTATGGAGAACCTGACACTCTCCAGCGCCGGCACTGGTTTTCTGTATGAGGGATGCTCCCTTCTGCTGTATGGCAGCTCGTATATCCTGTCGAGCTCCTCTGTTTTTAACGGCCTCGCGGGCGGGTTCTGGACTATGACCGTCTTTGGGTGGGGCTGCACAACGGCTCTTCCCCTGAACGGATCCTGCTCCATGTAGTGGAGCCTGAACGCCTCTGCGTACCTTCTCCTGTCCGAGGAGACCTCATCGAATGAAGGTATAACAGTGTACTCCTCGTGGCTGGAGCTCTTCCACTCCTTAACGCTCATTTTGAAGACAGTGCCCCTCACATCCCTGATCTCGTCGATCTTCTCCCCACTATCCAGCCTGGATGCCACCTCCACCACAGCCAGTTCTCCCATGCCGAAGACCAGGAGATCAGCGGGGGCGTCTGCGAGTATGGATCTCCTCACAGAATCCGACCAGTAGTCGTAATGCGCAAACCTCCGGAGGCTGGCCTCGATGCCGCCGAGCAGTATGGGCCTTCCCGGGAATATCGAGTGGAGCCTGTCAGCATAGACCAGAGTCGCTCGATCCGGCCTCCTGATCTCTCCCCCCGGAGAGTACACGTCACTGCTTCTCCTCTTGAGATTCGGAGTGAAGGCATTGACCATCGAGTCGACGTTTCCGGCTGTCACCCCAAAAAAGAGCCTCGGCTCTCCGAGGCGCTTGAAGTCCTCTGATCTCCTCCAGTCGGGCTGCGGGATGATGCCCACCGTGAAACCGTAATCCCACAGAACCCTGCCGATGAGAGATGCTCCGAAGGATGGGTGATCCACATATGCATCGCCCGTGACGACAATCACATCGAGCTGATCTACACCAAGCTCCTTCATCTCTCTCCTGGAGATCGGCAGGTACTCTGGCTGCTCCAGCATCACATAACAAAGCGTCAGCCGGGTTTAAAAAGCTGGGCCCTGTACCATGGCGATCAACAGCATTCGATCTTGATTTTCGCGCTCTGTTACGCTACTCAATCTCGGTACTGAGATGCTGCTCAGTGGTTCGAGCTCACGACCACAGTTTCTTTCATGATCCTACAGAGCCCGTGAATCTCACTGTCTCCTGATTTGAAAACGCTTCCGTTATATTTTGATCATTCCTACACAAATCTTATATATGATGTACGAATTTAGTCATCAAAGTACACTAATCTACAAAGGTGATCCTGTTGGACTATCTGGCGAGGCTGATTGAGGGGCAGAACCTCACCATGGAGGAGGCTGAATCTCTCCTGGGCGCGTTCTTCGATGGCGCCACTGACGCACAGATCGCCTCGGCTCTCACCGCTTTGAGGATGAAGGGCGAGACTGCTGAGGAGCTCGCAGGCATGGCAAAGAGGATGCGCGAGTCCGCGATTCGAATACGGCCCAAAGTCTCCGGGACGCTGGTTGATACATGCGGGACAGGCGGGGACAGCATGAACACGATAAATGTGAGCACAGCGGCCGCGATAGTTGCAGCCGCGTGCGGCGTGCCGGTCGCGAAGCACGGGAACTACGCTGTGAGCTCGCGATGCGGAAGCGCCAACGTCCTCGAGGCTCTGGGTGTCAATATCTCCTGTCCTCCGGAGATGGTGGAGAGCATCATAGAGTCTGTAGGGATAGGATTCATGCTCGCCCCTCTCTTCCATCCAGCGATGAAGCGTGTCGCGCATATCAGAAGGGAGATGGGGATCAGGACCGTGTTCAACGTTCTGGGGCCCCTCACAAACCCGGCCGGAGCAGAGGCGCAGGTCGTGGGAGTATACTCTCCAGCGCTCTGCGAGAAGATCGCAAACGTCCTGAAGCTCCTCGGAACGAGACGGGCGATGGTTGTGCACGGCAGCGGTCTCGACGAGATATCAAACACAGGCAGCACATTCGTCTCCGAGCTCTGCGATGGGGCGGTGAGAAACTACGTTGTAGACCCCAGAGATCTCGGATACCCGCTTGCAGACCTGAAGGATATCGCCGGAGGAACTCCTGAGGAGAACGCAGAGCGTCTTGTCCGAATATTCAAGGGTGAAAAAAGCAGGGCGCGGGATCTGGTGGCGATGAATGCAGGCGCGGCTGTGTACATCTCAGGAATGGCATCCACCCTCAGAGAGGGGTGTGTGATAGCAGAGGGTGCAATAAGCTCCGGGAGCGCGCTGGAGGCCCTGAAGACCCTGGTCGAGGAGAACGGGGATCCTGCAAGGCTCAGGAGATTCCTGTGAAATCGCCACCGCGCAAAATAACTTCTCGGTGATCTTCGATGACTAGGGTCAAGATCTGCGGGCTCACTGATGAGGATGAACTGAGATGCGCGCTGAAAGCAGGCGCAGATGCTGTCGGATTCATAGTGGAGATAGAGCGGTCGAGGCATCGCCTCTCTGTGGATGAGGCCAGGGGTCTTATAGAGATGGTCCCGCCGTTCACAGCAAGTGTCGCTGTGATTGAGCCGGATTGTGTGGAGGATGCTGTCAGGCTCGCAGACTATCTTCAGAGCGATGCGCTTCAGATCCATGGTAGCATCTCTTTAGAGGAGATCGCGGAGATCAGAAGATGTGTATCTCAGAGGATCATCGTCGCAGTGCCTCCCGGATCCGAAAGAGCTGCGGAGATGAGCAGGGTCGCCGATGCAATTCTCGTCGACACGCCAGTCTCCGGCGGTCTGGGAGGGTCCGGCAGGACGCACGACTGGTCTGTGACAGCGAGGATGAGATCAACGCTTCACGCTCCCCTGATACTTGCAGGCGGTCTGAGGCCAGAGAACATCGTTGACGCGATCGATGCGGTGAGACCGTATGCTGTTGATGTCTCCAGCGGCGTCGAGACGAACGGAAGAAAGGACCCGGCGAAGATCGAGGAGTTCGTCAGGAGGGTGAGATCCTGCCAGTGACATATCCGGTTCTTATCGATGTAACAGACAAGATCAGCGTGGATGCGCCGCTCTCGCTCTACCTCTCCCTGAGGGATCGACGGTATCCATACCTCCTGGAATCTGTTGAGAAATCGGGCCAGAGGGCCAGGTTCTCGTTCGTCGGCGCAGATCCATCAGCGGTTGTGAGGCTGAAGAACAGGGAGATAGAGGTCGAGGTCTTCAACGGCGGGGAGGAGTTCCTGAGCCGGAGGCTATCAGGATGCGCGGAGATCGAGGAGTCAAACAGGTTGATAAAAGGAAGACTGCTTCCGGAGTTCGACATGTTCGACGCTCTCAGAGCTGCGATACCGTGCCCGAGATCTGACGAGAGGAACTTCTTCGGGAGGCAGATCTTCCTCGGCGGCGGCATCGGATACATCGCCTATGATATGGTCAAGGAGCGACTCGGGAAGGTCTCAACATCAGAAACTCCTGATGCGCAGTTCGCAATAGTCGAGAGCACCTTCATCTTCGATCATCTCATGAGAAGGGTATACTTCGCGGTCGTTCCGATGCTTCCAGGTGCGAAGACGGATCTGATCGAGAGGATCGAGGGCGTTGACGAGTATCCGGAGAATTCTGAGCTCCACGGGAGGGTTATACGCTCCGGTGATCCCGCGGAGTACATCGAGGCTGTTGTGGCCGCAAAGAAGCACATAATCGATGGCGACATTTTCCAGGTGGTGCTCGCCCGGTCGACAGATGTCGAATGCAGGGATACCATAGCTCTCTACAGAAACCTCCGGAGGATCAATCCCAGCCCGTACACTTACCTCTTCGAGTTCGGGGATCTCGCAATAGTGGGCGCATCTCCTGAGACCCTCTTCAACACATACGCCGGAACCCTCAGGGTCAACCCGATCGCTGGAACGTGTCCCAGGGGAAGAACCCCTGAGGAGGATGAGGCCCTGGCGAGGGCGATGCTGAACGACGAGAAGGAGAGGGCCGAGCATGTGATGCTCGTGGATCTCGGAAGGAATGACGTCAGAAGTGTATGCAGGGCGGGAAGTGTTAGGGTCGAGGACTTCATGTCTGTTTTGAGATACTCTCACGTCCAGCACATAGAGACCACGGTCTCCGGCGTGCTGAGAGACGAGTGCGACCAGTTCGATGCCGCACGTGCGGTATTTCCAGCAGGAACCCTGTCAGGTGCGCCGAAGATGAGAGCCATGGAGATAATAGATGATCTGGAGAAAGAACCCCGAGGTATCTACGGCGGGGGTATAGGATACTTCTCAGCTGACGGCAGCGCAGACTTCGCGATAGCCATAAGGAGCATAATCCTGAAGGATGGCACCGCGAGGATACAGGCTGGCGCTGGAATAGTCGCAGACTCAGATCCGGAGAGGGAGCTGGCGGAGACGGAGAGAAAGATGGGCGCGATGAAGCGGGCGCTGGGGGTGATCGATTGAGCCGGACGATCCTCTTCGTGGACAACCAGGACTCGTTCGTATGGAACCTCGTGGATTATGTATCGCAGCTCTACCCCGATACGCTGGTCGTTCCGAACCGGATATCTCTGAGGGATGTGAGGGATATAGATCCGGCAGGCATCGTGATATCTCCGGGCCCGGGGCATCCGGCTAACCCCAGGGACACAGGGAACTGCATCGAGATAATAAGATCGTTTGGATCATCAGGCGTGCCGGTACTTGGCGTCTGTTTAGGTCATCAGGCGATCAACATCGCGTTTGGAGGGAGCATATCCCACACAAGGCCTTTACATGGAAAGGTCTCTAAAATAACACACGACGGTCGGGGCGTGTTCAGAGGCATCGAGTCCCCCATAATCGGAGGGAGATACCACTCCCTGGCGGTGAAGACTCTGGCGCCTGATCTTGTGGTATCTGCAGTGAGCGATGATGGGGTGGTGATGGGGATAAGACACCGGAACCTCAGGATAGAGGGGCTCCAGTTCCATCCGGAGTCTGTTCTCACACCGTGCGGGATGAAGATCATATCGAACTGGGTGGAGGTGGTGGAGGATGCATCCTCTCATAGAGGGAATACTGAGCGCTACAGAGCTCCGAATGGCTGGAGTGAAACAGTCGTTTGATCGCCTGGAATCCAGGGATATCATCGGCTCCGCCATGTCTGCAAGACAGAAAGGCCTGATACCGGTGATAGCAGAGATAAAGCCGCGGGCGATATCCAGGCCCCTGAGAGCTGGCGAGGCAGGTGATATCGCGAGGTTCTACGAGAGCATGGGCGCATGCGGCATCTCGGTCCTCACAGAGCCCACTTACTTCCTCGGATCGATATCATCCCTGGAGGAGGCCAGAACCTCCACATCCATTCCGGTTCTCAGGAAGGATTTCATCATAAACAGAAAACAGATCCGCGAGGCTGAGGCGGATCTGGTGCTGCTGATCGCATCCATAGCAGATATCGAGGAGCTCATAGAGGATGTCAGGGCTGCTGGAATGGAGCCTCTTGTCGAGGTTCACGATAAGTATGAGCTTGATAGAGCCGCGGATGCCGGCGCCACGATAGTTGGAATAAACAACAGGGATCTAAGAACCCTCGAGGTTGATCTGGGAAGGTTCGAGTCTCTAGGCCCTCTTGCGAGGGATCTCGGCCTCTTCACGGTCGCCGAGAGCGGGGTGAGATCGAGAGATGATGCTATGAGAATGATGAGCGCAGGCGCCGATGCGATACTCATCGGGACATCGATAATGAAAACCCCCTCTCTGCTTGGAGAGATAACTGGAATCGATATCAAGGGCGAAGAGGCAATCTGATGTTCGCTCATGATAACCTGCCTTCAGAGGCACCGGTCCTGCGATGCGCGCCTTTTGGATGAACGCTCTTATCCATATGATAACTTGCCCGTAGAAGCGCACTGGTCCTGCCATGCATTCTTGGTGAATAAATAAGTGCGTTCATCAACCACATTGCACGACCTGCAAGTTGCCAAACACATAAGAGCGCGGATGAATTGCGAGGGACAACCAGATCTCATGTCTCTAATCTGATGCGCGGTGCTTTTGTGAAGGTGAGCGTTTTGTGATATCGTGCACCAGCCAAAGGATTTTTAAGCGCAGCTGGTGCGTAGTGAGAGGCCATGCGAAGCTCGCCCAGACTTGTGATCGTTGGAGGCGGAATAGCCGGAGCGGAGCTCATCAGGCTGCTCGCAAATACAGGGATTGAGATATCGCTCATAGAGCCGAAGCACCAGATCGAATGCCAGGCTCTTTACCCCGATTACCTCGCAGGTCTGGTCGGCATCGACGATATGATCGCCCCGCTGGACGATTTCTGCGAGCGCTCCGGCGCCATTCACATCAGCGAGCGCGCGCTTGATCTCGATGACGGAGCTGTCGTCTGCCAGAGATCGCGCGTTGAATATGATATTCTTGTTATAGCTGTGGGGGCTGAGCAGAACTTTTACGGCGTGAAGGGCTCGGAGAATGCGTTTTCTGTGAACACATTTGAGGGGACGCTGCATGCAAGAGAGTTCATAGAGCGCGAGAGCCCGGACAGGATAATGGTCGTCGGCTCCGGGCTCACCGGCGTGGAAGTCGCATCAGTCCTCGCCGATTCTCTGGAGTCCAGCATATACATAGTGGAGATGCAGGACCGGATACTCCCGCAGTTCCCTGAGAGGATCTCCAGCCTGGTGGAGAGGATGCTCTTTGAGAGGGGTGTGAGCATCCTCACATCCACTCAGGTCTCTGAGATACAGAGGGACAGCATAACATTCGCGGATGGCACAACACTGGACTGCGACATGACCATATGGACGACGGGCATAAAGCCGACGCAGTTCGTGGAGAATCTCAGGCTCCCGAAGAAGAGGGGGTGGCTGCTGACCGATCCGTATCTGCGCGTACAGGATGATATCTTCGCGATCGGGGACTGCGCCTGGGTCGAGATCGACCAGAAGCTCGCGACAAAGACAGGCATCGAGGCTGAGAGGCAGGCGAAGCACATGGCGGAGAACCTAAAAAGGATGATTAGGAGAAGACCGCTGGCGCAGTACTCGATACTCGCATGCACCGAGAACCCTGTTGCACTCATCTCAACAGGCTGCGGCAGGGCCGTGGGGGTGTACGGGAGAACATGCATAACAATCCCCGCGAGGCTTCTGAGAGCTGTGAAGATATGGATAGATAAATCGATAGTCAGCAGATACAGGTGACACGGCCCGTCTCGAACATCTCAATGACCCTGCTGGAACCGACAGCCATGAACAGGATAATCCAGGAGTCTGAGTGAGAGCGGCGTTCTGCAATACGATGCCATAAACTGATGCCCGCATGAGAAACATCTGAAGCACGGCGCGGATTCTTGCGCACATCCGGCAAATTATGAGCATACTTAGAAATGCTTTTAAATCCTCCCGTTATTCTCACTGAGTCTGGGGAAACATGGGGTGAATCCTGAATGAAAATTGGTTTTGGTTTTGTGATCGCAGTGCTGGCGTTTGTAGCTGTGGCCAGCGCTGCAGATGAGAACAGGTCGTGGCTTGCGGATGATATGCTCGAGACGTACCATGAGGGTACCCTGAACTTCCTTGAGGACCCAACTGGCGCAGGTCTCTCAGTCTACGATAACTATGTCTTCTACGTCAAGGGCTCCACATACTTCAGATCGAAGTGGAAGACCCCACCGAACCTGCCACCAGACAGGAGCTGGGCATGGGGCTCGGGAAATGCCGGTGGATGGGCGTACACTCCTGAGGGGACGTTTATAAGGTTCGAGATGGTATCGCCGCCCTCATACGTCTACATCGGCGGCACTCCTGTGCCCTACACGACATATGTATCAGCGCCCCTCTACACAGAGAGCAACCATCTCTACATCCACGGCGCGGATAGCCTGACAAGATATGTGAAGGCCCCCGCCGGCTCGAGCGTGTGGCTTCTCGCCTACACAAAGACAGCGGGCATGGCCGATGTGTACAAGGTATCTCCCGATTTGAAGGTCTCTGTGAACCGTGTGGTCATGCCTGCCGGCTACAGCCACATGTCACTGAACATAACCGATCCCGGAAGGTACCTGGTCAGCTTCGTGAAGGACAGCATACCCAGCGAGACTGTCGTCATAGACGCGATTCCAACTGGGGTGACCCTGAGCTGATCCTTCATCTCTCTCTTTTTCTGTCCATTCTGTACATGATGTCCCTGGCATCCACATCCCTGCTCACCCACGCCTTCAGAGCTGCTGCATCTCCCTTCTTGCTCTCCTTCGCGTATCCCAGAAACTTCATCACAGAGTTGATGCCCTCTGTGCCGGCGCTTATTATGAACGCTGTGATCAGCGCGTCGAGCAGGTCGAAGTAATATCCCTCCTGAATATCGCTGTAGATGCAGAGCGGTGCCAGGACACGCAGGCCTGTGCCAAAGGCTATAAGAAGACCCGCGATCAGCGATATTATCCCCAGGATCAGCTTCTTGTCCCTCTCCCCTATCAGCCTCACGACTATCGGATCCAGTATCTCAAGAAACTGCTGTATCGCGAAACCTGCCGCAAATATCGGCACAACTGTTGCCACCAGCTGATCCATCCCAGACCTCCATCATGGAGTTGTTTATAACTGAATAAGTATTTTACGGTCGAGTATGTTTCGATCTGGGATGCAGCAGCAAGGTATTATACATGCTCCGCATACAGGATCCTGATAACAAGGAGGGTGGTTATGGTCAGAGCTAAGCTGGGGGACAGGGTCCGTGTGCATTACACTGCGCGGCTCGAGAGAGGAGTGATTGTGGACACCTCCGAGGGCGGGGAGCCCTTCGAGTTTGTTCTGGGAGAGGGCAAAGTGCTCCCCGGGTTCGAGGAGGCGGTCATTGGTATGAGCCCGGGGGATGTGAGGACCGTGAGGATACCCCCTGAGAAGGGATACGGCCCTTACAGGCAGGATCTTGAGGTCGAGGTCGAGAGGTCCAGGCTGCCAGCGGATTTGAATATAGGGGAGACTCTGGAGATCGTGGAGGACGATGGAAGGGTGATCAAGGTGGAGATCATGGATATCATCGGGGACAAGGTGGTGCTGAACGCAAACCACCCGCTTGCAGGCGTCGATCTGATATACGAGATCAGGCTGCTGGAGATACTGTGACCCAATTCGCAGGATAGATTGTTCAGCAACAGGCGGGTATCTCATGAGGTCGCAGCGCACTCTCCGGGCTGTGGTGATCCTGATCATCTCGGCATTTCTGTTGAGGCTCTATGCTGGAAGGCTCGCTCTATCAGATGGATCTTTGCTCTTCTACGGCCCGGACTCCTACTACCACATGCGCAGGATTCTTTATACCGTTGACCACTTTCCCAGCACGCTCTGGTTCGATTCATACGTGGATTACCCACACGGGCTTGAGATAACCTGGCCACCGCTCTTCGATGTCCTCGGGGCTGCTGTGGCATCGCTTGGCGGAAGTACACACGGCGCGGAGATGATGGCATCGCTGCTTCCGCCCGTTCTCGGCGCCCTCACCGTCGGCGTCATATACCTCGCCGCGAGGGAGATGTTTGATGAGCGGATCGGCCTGGCATCTGCATTCTTTCTGACGATATCCTCATACGCGGTGGCTGTGAACTCTTTCGGATACGTTGATCATCATGCCCTCGAGATGCTGCTGCTAGCGCTGATCGTGCTATCGCTTCTGCGATCAGCCAGCGGAATCAGATGGTCTGTAGCCGCCGGGATCTCAATCGCACTCCTCGCCTACACATGGATGGGTTCAGCCGCGTATGTACTGATGGTTCTTATCTACACCATCGCCAGGATGTCCCTGGATCTCAGGGATGGCAGAGAGCCGCCGAAGGATCTCGTGATGGCGCCCGCGATCGCCTCGCTTCTCGTGCTACCGTTCTGGAGCAGTCACTGGATGCTCCCCTCGGCCATCGCAATATTCGCTCTGCTCGGGGCATCTGTTCTGGGATACGCGATTTACATCCTCTCGCAGAAGCGGCTGCCATGGTACTCGCTTCCAGGCATCATGATATTCACTGGTCTGATCATTCTGGTGGCGGTCTACGCCCTCAGAGATGGCGTCACATCTCTGTTCTACACAACACTGGTGACAAGGCTTCCCTACATCATCGGGGGCGAGATGTCAGGGCTCATAGAGGAGGCAAGCCCGCTTCTGACAATGGATCTCAAATCGGTTCTGGGGCTGAACATCCTCATCACAGTGGCGGTTCTGGTGCTGGTGGCGATGCGGCACATTTACGACCGGAAGAAAATTCTTCTGATCGTATGGACTCTCATCGCCCTGCTTCTCACCTTCGGGCAGAAGAGGTTCCTCTACATTCTCGCGCTGAACATGTCCATCCTCTTCGCCGTCCTCTTCTCGGAGATCTGCATGCTTGCTGAGAGAAGGGAGAGACGGCAGATGGTGGCAGTCACGCTTGTCATTCTTGTTGTGATGTCCATCCCATCGCTGTGGAGGCTCAGCCGGATCTCGGATGATGCTCCTGATATCGAGGGAGACTGGGTGACTGCGCTGAAGTGGCTGAAGGAAGAGACGCCACCGACCAGCTTCTTCGATGATCCTTCCAGAAGGCCGGAGTACGGCATAATGAGCAGCTGGAGCTATGGCAACTGGATAATATACCTCGGGGAACGGCCTGTGGTCGCGAACAACTTCCAGGCCGGGGTGGCAGATTCCACGGGGTTCTTTTTGTCCGAGAGCGAGAGCGATGCGGAGGGGATTCTGAATAAAAGGGGAGCGAGGTATGTCATAACATCATGGGAGATGCTGTATCTTACACTTCCATCGGCGGCGCGCTGGATCGGTGAGGATCCCTCAGGTTATCTGAGATACACCCCCTCGGGGAAGTATCTGAGCATAGAGCTCACAGATCGGCTGAGAAGAACCATGCTCGCCCGCCTGCAGCTCTATGACGGGCTGAACATGAGCCATCTGAGGCTTGTGTACGAGTCTGGCACATTCAGGGGAGAGAGCCCGAGCACCGCGAGTGTGAAGATCTTCGAGCACGTCCCCGGAGCAGTCGTCACCGGAAGGAGCAGCGGGCCCGTCGTTGCGATCCTCAATATAACAACAAACCAGGGCAGGAGGTTCACATATGCGATCGAGACAGCACCTGCGAACAACGTTTACACACTCCGCCTGCCTTACTCGACCGGAGATAACGGAGCCGTCAGAGCCGAGGGAGATTATGTCATCATGAACCCGGAGACTGCAAAGGAGCTGAGCGTCGACGAGGAGGATGTGCTCAGGGGCAGCACGATCCAGCTCGATCTATGATGCCGCCGGCATCGATAGACTGTCTCAAGCGCGAAACAGATCGGCCTGATGGGCACGCATCAGGGTTATCACGCTGATCCAGCACATCCTCATAGACCCTCACGGTCATCTCCGCGATCTTGTCCCAGCTGAAGTCGTGCTCCAGCCTTGCCCTGGCTGCGGCAGACAGCTTCTTCATCTCATCAGGGTTGTTTAGCATGCGTTTGATGCACCATGCCAGGGACTCCGGCTGTATGTATGCCAGCAGCCCGTCCTCGAAGTTTTTTATTATGGTAACCGCCTCTGTGGCGACCACGGGCTTTCCGGCATCCCATGCCTCCAGCACGACAACACCGAACGGCTCGTTCCTGCTCGGAAGGCATATGATGTCGCATGCGTTCATCAGATCCTCTTTGGTTGAGCTCGGAACGTATCCCAGAAACCTGCATGCATGCTCGACGCCGAGCTCTCTCGCCAGCCTCTCGCACTCCCACTTCATATCGCCATCGCCAACGAAGACGAACTTCGCGTCCCACCTCTCCCTGAGCACATCTGGTATCGCTCTGACAAGGAGATCCGGGCCTTTCTGGTAGCACATCCTGCCGCAGAAGAGGATCACAGGCGCGAGCGGATGTATGCCGTACCTCTCCTTGACCCTGCCGGCATCGAGAGACCTTCTGAGCTTCCCGATCACTATCCCATTTGGGATTATCTCGATCTTCTCTCCCGGTATGGAGTAGAGCATCATAAGCTCGTTCTTCATCTGCTCTGTTGTCACTATCACCCGCGCGGACTCGTAGCCTCCGAGCCATTCGCGATGGGATATCTCTCTTGATACTGGACTATGGGGATAACTGTTACCGTTTCTTCCCCACTCGGTGCTGTGGACGGTGAATATCAGCGGAATGGAATGGCTCTTTTTTATTCGGACGATCGCATTCACAGGATGCCAGTCGTGGCCGTGAATCACATCGAACCTTCCGAAGATCCTCTGGACAGCCTCGAACCGATCGACCATCGCATCGCACATCGTGTCCATCTGGTGAACTATATCCCCTGTGGGGTCGTGATCCACCCGCTGGTAGTGGACCCCATTGATCTCATCATAGTAATCGAAATCGCCACGCCTTGTGAAGACGTGCACCTCGTGGCCCATCCTGGCGAGAGCCTCAGACAGCTCAGAGACATGCGGGGCCACGCCGCCGACCTTCACCGAGTAAAGGCTCTCCCAGGAGAACATACCTATACGCATCCGCTCACCTTTAACAATACATCTTAATGGATTGATATGATTTAACTCTTTCACATCTCCCGAAATTCTGCTCTGATTGTGCCGCTCAGCTCACCGGCTTACAGAATCTGAACCGCCTGCAGCACATTGCAATCTGCTACGAAATTTCATTGCATGTGATCTCAGATGCCCACCGAGGAAGCTCCTCGGGATGTAACGTGAGACTGTGACTTCCTCTCCTGGGAGTCTGCGCCCTGCTATCCCCTATCATGAGACAGATCTCAGCTCCGAGGCTGCCTGCTCAGGCGGAACAGGGTTTATGTAGATCCCCGTATTCTTCTCGAAGCCTGCGATTTTGGTTATAGCAGGCTGGATTCGGATGTTCAAATGGTATCCGGAGCTCATCTGAAAGAGCATGTAGTTGTACGGCGGGTCGTTCAGAAGCGCAGAAAGCCGGCGGAGCGCCTCCTTCAGAGCCCTGCCAAGGTCTGCACGCATCGATTCTTCAATCTCTAAAAGATTGCTGATGTGCCTGAATGGAAGGATCCACATCTCATAGGGTGTCTGGGAGCAGAACGGAGCTATGCACACCCACTCCCCCTCTCTGAATATTAACCTCTCAGAGCCCGCCTCCCTCTCGGCGATATTGCAGTAGGGACAGGCAGGCATCGATGATATCGCGGAGATCTCGCGCATCACAAGCGGAGGGATCAGAGGAAGCGCTATCAGCTGTGTGTGCGTGTGGCTTAGAGATGCACCGGCCTCACGCCCCCAGTTCTTGAATATGGACACGTAAGAGGATCCCTGATCTGTGTGGTGCCTGTACCGGTCTGCATAGACGCTGATCATTCTGATTACCATCTCATCATCAAAGGTGGCCGGGCTGCTATCATGATCCGGCGATTCGATTATGACCTCGTGCCCTCCCCTTGCAGGCATCGCCACCCACTCCAACGTCGGCGCAACCGGGCCCGGAACCATCGCAGGGTACATGTTGGGGATGCATCTCGCCCACCATCCCCTGATCCGCGTATCGCCATCCACGAAGACGCCATCGTCTCTGTATGCGGCCACAGCCTTCGGAGTCATCTCCTCGTTCCCCGGGCAGAACGGACACTCCTTCGATGCACGCGCCTCCCTCGGCCGGATGAAATCTGTGGGTCTCCTGGCCCGCTCCTTCGCTATGACGCAGTACTCCTCCAAAAAATAATGTCGCCTCAGCTCCGGTATGCGATAACCTCCTCGTAGATCTTCAGAGTATTCTCAGCTGCCTTCCTCCAGGTGAACATCTCCAGGACCCGCTCCCTCGCGTTCCTCCCCCACTCCCTGAGACGCTCTGGATCTTCGAGAGCGAGATTGACGCCCCACGCGATATCGTTCGGATCGCGGGCATTCACATGCACGCCAGTGGGCTTCTCAGTCTCAGGCTTCATGACGATCTCCCTCAGACCGCTGACGCCGCTGGCCCCGACGACACAGGCGCGTTCCATCGATGCGGCCTCGAGCGCCACTATCCCGAAGGGCTCGTAAAGGCTGGGGAATATGCAGAGGTCGGCGAGCGCGTAGTGGTATGCCTTCTCCTGGGGGGAGAGGTAGCGGTCGACGAGAAGAACACCGCCCAGCCTCTCAGCCTCAGATCTCACGTGATCTCTGAGGGTTCCGTTTCCCACCACGAGAAGCCTTACATCTGGATGGTTCCTGCGGATGATGGGGAGGGCGCTGAGAAGCTGGGAGACGCCCTTGACAGGCTCGAGCCTTCCAAGGAACAGAAGGACTTTATCAGATCCCTTCAGGCCATAACTCTCCCTGAGCATCTCGAGCCGCTCTGGCTTTACAGATGATGGATCGAAGAGCTTCGTATCGACACCGTGGTAGCACACTTTTATCTTCTCCGGTGACACCCCCAGCCCCTGGAGTTCGTTCTTCATCGCCTCTGAGACCGTGAGCACGAGATCCGCGAGCCTGGCGCCCTTCAGCTCGAGGGATACGAGCTGTGGATTCGGATGCTCGGAGCGTCCGATCTCGGTGCAGTGGACGTGGTATATCACCGGCATGCTCTGACGCAGTGCCATCCCCGCGGGCAGAGCGAGCCAGTCATGTGCAACACAGAGATCAAAAGGACCGGAGTCCCTCAAACGGGCTGCAGCCAGCTGGTTGTAGCTCAGGAGGCTGTTCAGGAAATCCAGGCCCGTGCCCCATGAGAGTGTCTCCTCTGAATAGAATATCTCCAGAGCATCGCCCAGGGGAAGAGGTATCTCTCTGAACGCTGTCACTCCCTTTTTCGTCTCCTTCCGCTTCAGATCCGGCCTGCCCATGGTGAACACAGAGACCTTGTGCCCCATCGAGGCGATCTCCCTCGATATCGAATCCACATAAACTCCAAGGCCGCCGTAGACCAGCGGCGGGTACTCTGTGCTCAGATATGCTATATTCATCACACCACCAGATTCTTGTAATACTCCATCACAGGCTCCCTCCAGTCCATGTACTTCGCAAGCGCAAATGACTCCTCGCAGAGGAGCCTGTACTCGATCTGATCCGCCACCTGGCTCCAGGTGAAGTAATCGAGGGCAAGGGCGTAATCGAGCACCATCTCGTTGTACGTCTGCTCTATGTTGTCGACCACAACAACCCCACCCATGCCTGTTGTCAGCCTCTTTATCTTCTTCAGAGCATCACTGAAGCCGCATGCTCTGCTGACTATGCTCGGCGTCCCCTCCCTTCCGGCCTCGAGTCCTGTGAGAAGGAAGGGCTCGTACTGTGAGGGGAAGATGCCTGCAACGCAGCCCGCCATGATCTCGTCCGCCCTCATGTTCAGCCCGCCGTCATCCGGCCCAACCCATTGAGGATACAGGATCGCAGATACTATGCGGTTTCCTGATACGAGCCTCCACGGCTCCAGCCCCTTCTCCTGTATCATCTTGTAGAGCCTGTGCTCCTCCCAGACCAGCACCTCGTGCGTCAGGTTTATCGGAAATCCCTGAGGGAGCCTGTCCTTCTGTTTCGGGCCGTGCGCCGCTATGAGGAGGCAGGCCACTCGAAGCTTCTCGGCAAACCTCTGCTTCATCGCTCTGTGTTTAAGCAGATGATCCTGGAGGACCAGCGCGTCGAGAAGCTGTGGATACCCCTTGTTCTCTATCTCTATCCTCGATATGGTGAATATGGGTATTATGTTCTCAGGATCGATCTTCTCCCCACCGTAGAGGTTGTAAAGCGTATCTGAGATGAACTTCTGTATCCTGGCCCTGCAGCGGTTCTTCTTCTCCCAGTCTATGTGGTCCTGCTCCACCTCTATCCCGTTTCTTATGACGATGCCCTTCAGATCGTGGAAGAGCATCGCCTCCTTCATCGTGGAATCGCCGACAAAGGTCACGATGTCCGCATACCTCGCCAGACCCTCCAGCGTCGCCATCGATACAGGGGTGTTCGGCGGCCAGTGTTTCTCGTTCCTGGCGATCATCTCCAGAGATCTGTACCCTGCTGCTCTTCCAGGAACCGTGGCATGAAGCGTCGCCATCGTGCGGACGGGCTGGCCGAGAGCCTTCAGACGCGCAAGCGCATAGAAGACGCCGAACTCGTGGCAGTGGAGCGATATTCTTATCTTCGGAAGCACAGAGCGCGCGAACTCTGACACCGCCTTATCAGCATATTTCTCTGCAGGCTCCTCGGCCATGGACTTCAGAACACGCACGAGCTCTGAGATCGCATAGGAGAGGCAGAGGTAGTGATTGTACTCGGGAGCGTTGCCCAGACGCTCGTACCTGAGCGAGTCCAGGCCCACAAGCCTCCATGCCTCCTCCTTTATCGCGTTCGTGAGCGTCATCTCCCTGGTGTCCCTTCGAACTATGCAGCTGTCATAGTAATGCGTGTCGAAGAGTATGTAGCCGACAGGAACATCATGGTACACCGTCTGGCCTGATACTGATTTTATCCCAAGAGATTCGAGCCGCTCAAGGGCTGTTTTGATCTCGTCGCCCATGCTCAGAGGCTCGAGGCCGGATATGTCTGTAACACGCATCTTCCCCCTGTTCCAGTCTGCGCCAGCTGTGGGGAAGTACGGGCCTGCCACCAGGATCCTGATGTCGTTCTCGATATCGCCGCTGCTGATCAGCTTTGCTAGAGTCCTGGCCTCTGCATCTATCACATTCCATATGCCGCCCATCTTGTTTGAGACCGGACCTGCCTCCTCTCCTGCGATCACTATCCATCTCTGTATCATGATCTCCCTCATGGATAGGGCGAGAGGCCCGAGACCGCCATCCCATCATCAGATATGTCCAGAACCCTTATGCTGTTCGAAATCTTCGAGCCCCGCATCTTCATAACGTAGATGGAGCGGACAAGTGCGTTGCCGATTCTCTCCCTTCGGAGCATGGTGCAAGAATCCGCGCCGTACTCCAGTATCTGGTTCATGCCGAACGCGGTGCCAATCGTTATGACGGACGTCGCCTTTGTGGCCCTCAGACTCGAGAAGAGATCGTCTGCCAGCGACCTTATCTTGAATGGCGCCTGAACCGCGTAGAAGAACGCCATCAGATCATCGATGAAAACCCTCTGTGGGTTCTCCTCCTTCACCTTCCGCTCTACCAGCTTTCTGAAGTTGACGAGAAAATCCACTGGATCCAGATCTATGCTCTTCTGAAGCCTGAGTACCGGATCTGTGACGTCGACTATGACAAGCTTTTTCTCCTCTTCCAGCTTCCACAGATCCCAGTTGAAGGAGGAGTACATCTCCCTCTTGAGGGACTCTGCGTTCTCAGAGGGCGTTATTATCATCCCCTTGTCGCCCATCTTGATACCTTCATATATAAACTGGGTGGCGAAGACAGTCTTTCCCGTACCGGATCCACCTGTAACGGTATTGACAGTCCCCCTGTTGAAGCCGCCATTGACAAGCTCATCGAAGCCTGGTATGCCGGACCTGACTTTTGTATATTTCTTGGCGCCAACCGCCTCAACATCATGCGTATCCACAGACACTCCTCCTCTACATCTTCAGGGTCTGTAGTACTTAGTTTTTCCGATCGCTCTTATCCCCTGATAACTTGCAAAAGAAGCACCGGCCCTGCTATGCGCTACTTGAGAGTGACAGGTCCTTCCAGCAACCAGATTGCATGCACATAAGTTGCTGAGCACTAAGAGCGTCTCCGGTATGCAATAACGTGCGGGATTTCTTCCCTCAGCCTGGCTCGCCTATCCAGAGCGGGAGACGGTGAGCCCCCTCACCATCGTGAACTATGCACACGCCTGTGGGGCTCTCCGGTCGGCCCGCAGCTGCAAATCCGGAGAATCTCGATCTGGCCTCCCTCTCCTCCATTATCTCTGAGATGAGACGCCTCTTCAGCTCCTGAGCGATACGCAGCGCATCTTCATCATCAATCTCCATCCCCAGACCCCTGCACTCTGAGATACAGAGCTCATCACCATCAATATAGAATGGATATGTCCTGCAGATATCAGGACGCTCCGGGTATATCCTGCAGGATCCTGATGCAGCATCGTAATAAGCGCAGCCATTTCCGTCGCGCCTCAGCATCCACTCGAGCGTGTGGAAGTTTCCTTCAGCGTCCCAGACACCGGCCTTCGGGGGCTCAACCACCTCCATCCAGTGCTGGCCTGTGTGAGATATGATCCTCCTCACCTCAGAGGGGAAGAGCAGGACCTCGGCATCCGGGCCTCTGCAGCATTCGCCGCAGCGCTGACACCTGAACCCCACCGCCTTTATCCTCTCGGCCAGCACCTCGACCGATATCCTGCCTGCAATCTCGAGATCGATCATCTCGACCCCTCATCTCCTGCAGATCTCCAGGAAGTTATCGAACACCTTCTCCCCGTGCTCCGTATGCGCAACCTCCGGGTGCCACTGGACGCCGTAAAGCGGCCTGCTCTCGTGACAGATCGCTTCCATCTCACAGATCGAGGAGCGCGCGATGACCCTGAACTCCCTGGGACAGACGGTCACCTGATCCGCGTGCGATGCCCATGCCATGAACCTGCGTGGCAGTCCCCTCAGAATGCCATCCTCATCCAGGACCTCGATCTCGACGTTCGCATACCCTCCGATCCTGCCGGTCTCGACTTTGCCCCCGAAGGTCACGGCCATTATCTGCAGCCCAAGACATATGCCGAGAACAGGAATATCCAGGGTTCGCAGGTAATCCGAGCACCTCCCTGCTCTCTCCATCGAGGGTCCCCCGCCGAGTATCAGGCCGTCTGCGACGATTTCCTCAACAGGCGTCTCGTTTGAGACAATCCTGGTCTCAACCTTCTCTCTTATGCTTCTGTGTATAAGATGATTGAACTGGCCGTAGTTGTTGACCACGATTATCTTCATCCGAGCTTTACTATGTGGTTTTGAAGATAACCTTTGTGCTCTCCATTCCAGTAAAGCTCTTGTATTCACCAACTTGGATGCCATAGACCGGTTGATGAATGCGGTTGCGTGCTCGAATAGTTGAATTGACTATCAGGATTCAGCATGATACTGCCTGAACCCCATTGGGTCTCAGGTCTCTGAATTCAGTAATACGAGTGCACGAGCCTGAATGCAAATACGCTCGCCAGGCTTTCGCCTCGAAGGTAAGTCGAAACGAGCGCATAGAACGACTGGTGTCTCTTCCGGAGAGTCAAGAGCGGCCCATGCTTCCGCCCGCAACCACTAAAAAGCCTGGGGGACAAACCCGGCTGGCATCATGAGGCCGGTGGTTCTTATAATAATGGACGGCTACGGGCTCTCCGAGAAGAAAGAGGGCAATGCAGTGGCAGGCGCCCGTAAGCCAAACCTGGACAGGCTCAAGTCTCTCTACCCCCACACATCTCTCGGCGCATCAGGGCTCGATGTGGGGCTTCCCAGAGGGCAGATGGGAAACTCTGAGGTGGGTCACCTGAACCTTGGCGCGGGAAGGATCGTCTACCAGGATTACACACGCATAAGCCTGGCCATCGAGCAGAACAGGCTGAAGGATGTGAAGCAGCTTGTCGATGCGATGGTGAATGCAAGGGACTCGAGGAGAAACCTGCACCTGATGGGTCTCCTCTCAGATGGCGGCGTCCACAGTCACATCACACACCTCTTCGCGCTACTTGACATGGCAAAGGAGCTTGGGGTCGAGAGGGTTTATGTGCACCCCATACTCGATGGCAGGGACGTTCCACCGAGGAGCGCACTGATCTATGTCTCACAGCTCGAGGACAAGCTCGCCCGGACCGGCACCGGCAGAATCGCCACCATATCCGGTCGCTATTATGCGATGGACAGAGATAAGCGATGGGATCGTACCGAGGCTGCTTACAGGGCCATGACCGAGGGTCTGGGGATGCATGCGGCCAGTGCAGAGGAGGCGGTTCGCATGGGATACGCCCGGGGCGAGACCGATGAGTTTCTCAAGCCGACAGTGATCGATCCGCAGGGTCTTGTCCGTGAGGGGGACAGCATAATCTTCTTCAACTTCAGGCCCGATCGCGCACGCCAGATAACCAGAGCTTTCGTGCAGCCCGATTTCAAGGAGTTTGAGCGCAGGTATCTCAGACCGCTTTTCGTCTGCATGACACAGTACGATGAGAGCATCGACGCTCCGGTCGCGTTTCCTCCAGAGTACCTGAAGGAGACGCTTGGTGAGGTTCTGAGCAAGGCTGGTCTCACACAGCTCAGGATAGCAGAGACCGAGAAGTACGCGCATGTCACGTACTTCTTCAATGGCGGGCGGGAAGAGCCGTTTCCCGGCGAGGACAGGATTCTGATACCATCTCCCAAGATACCGACATATGATCTGAAGCCTGAGATGTCAGCGCCAGAGGTCACAGCCACGGTTGTGGAGCGCATCAGATCTGGGACCTATGATGTTGTGATCATGAACTACGCCAACCCTGATATGGTCGGGCACACCGGCATATACGAGGCAGCTGTGCGTGCTGTTGAGGCCGTCGATCGCGGTGTTGGTACAGTCGTAGATGAGGTCCTCTCCAGAGGTGGGGTTGCTCTCATAACCTCAGATCATGGGAACGCGGAGAAGATGGTGGAGCAGAGCACAGGAGAGCCGCACACGGCGCACACGACCAACAGGGTGCCGTTCATCCTGGTCGGCTGCGATCACGTAAGGACGCTCAGGGAGGACGGGATCCTCGCGGATGTCGCACCCACGATGCTCGATCTGCTTGGAATAGAAAAACCTGAATCAATGAGCGGCAGATCGCTGATAAAAAATGATTGAATCAAAAGGGCTGAGGCTCACGTGTGCACGACGTCAGTGACGGTGCCTGTGCCGGTCACGAGAGCTGCATCTCCATTGGTGCCGAACCTGCTGTAGCTCCCTGAGATCGTGTTGTTCTCCTGCACCAGGGTCAGCTTGTAGAGCACATCCTCTCTGTACTTCTCACCGTCGAAGACCTGGATCAGGTCGAGGCGCACGTCTTCTCCAACTGAGCCCCTGGCCTTGAGCGGGATCGTCGAGTTCCCCTCGATCAGGCTGCCTGTACCGTAAAATACCGTGCCAACAGGATACAGCAGAAGCTCCACATGTCTGCCGTCAGAGAGGTTCATGCTCCAGCTTCCGCTCAGGTTGATCTGCGCCCGCTGCTTTATATTGACGCTCTCTGCGGTCGTGTTGGTCTCATTTGCTGCAGAGGCATTGCCCGACCCGGTGGTTGTCCTGACAGGACCCGGCTCCGGCATCGACATATCTGGCTTTGTCACCGGTTTCGGCATGCCCATATTCGGCCTCTCAAAGCCGACTGGCGTGCCTGTATCAGATCCTATTTCATACCCACCAAGCCAGTTCACGCCGCCTGTCCCTGTGGGGCAGCCAGCATGAGCAGCTCCGGCGAGCGCAAAAAGCATGAGCAGAACCGATATCGCTATTATGCGCATGGCCTCTAATCATACCCTTCAGGCTTTAAAGCTTGCCATCCGCGGTGCACGCGAAAAACCCGCATGCGACAGCAGAGGCGTGCCAGAAGGATGGGGTCGTGTGTTCGGATCACCGAATGGAGATTCCGGAGCACGCACTGGCGTAAAGATCGGAAACCCTGTGATGATATATGCTGCTGGGTTCAATGATCCGAATACGCAACCAAGAATGAAAGCGTACAACGTATGCGGATTCGCACAAATTCATGATGGCAGTCGAGATCTTTCATGAATGGACGAGTTGAACCCGCCGAAGGGTGTAAAAGCGCATGGCTCATGTCCATCATATCGGAGACCTGAGATGGCGCCGAGCTTCGAGTGTATGGCCTCCCGTCCTTCACAGTATCCCGTCAAGCCGGACGATCCTCAGGAAAATATTAATACGTCTTCACAAAAGAGTCACACCAGGTTGCATCATGATACCTGATTGGATGAAGAGCGTCAGTCTGACACATGAGGAGTTTGCTCCACCGCCTCCCGCGAGGAAGGACTTTGTCAAAAAGACGATAGACAGCGTCATCACATTCTTCCAGGAGGCGATGACGACTGAGGAGATCTCCTCAAGAAGAGGCCTCCTGCAGAGCCTCGACCCCAGGGTCAAGCTGATCTCGATGCTCTCCATGATATTCGCAATAAGTATGACGAGAAACCTGGAGATTATAGCTTTATTTTATCTTGCTACACTGATTTTTGCGTATCTGAGCTCAATAAGTATAGCGTTTTTTATAAAAAGAGTATGGCTGTTCATACCGATCTTCACAGGTGTGATTGCCATTCCGATGACGCTCAACATCTTCCTGCCCGGTGATGTCATACTGCCTCTGGTTGATCTCGGCCGGAGCGTGCACATCGGGCCTTTCGCGATTCCGGAGAGCATATACATAACATCTCAGGGCAGCAGGGCAGCGATTCTCTTCACCCTCCGGGTCGCAGCATGTGTCTCTGCAGTCGTGCTGCTGTTTCTCACGACCCCCCAGAAGGTGCTCTTCAAATCCCTGCGATCTATCGGCGTGCCGAAGGTCTACGTTCTCACGCTCGAGATGGCCAACCGGTACATCTTTCTCTTCATGGAGATGGTAAGGGATCTCTACATCGCGAAAAGGAGCAGGACCATCAAAAGCAGAGGCACCCTCGCGGAGCAGAGATGGGTCGGGGGGAGGATAGGCTACATGCTTATAAAGGCGCTCGACATGAGCGAGAAGGTCCACATGGCGATGATATCCAGAGGATTCAGCGGCGATGTAAGGCTCAGCTATGAATTCGCAATGTGTGGACGCGACTACATCGCTCTTGGGATCTCGGTGGTGATCAGCATTCTGCTCCTGACGCACGGTATGGCGAACGCATGAGATGGTTTGAGATGAACGTGATATTCGATCTGCAGGATGTATCCTACATCTACAATGGCAGGCTGAAGGCGCTGGAGGACATAAATCTGAGGATCAGCCAGGGGGAGCAGGTCGCACTCCTGGGTGCCAACGGCTCGGGAAAGTCGACGCTCCTCGCCATAATTGATGCTCTCATTTATCCAACGTCAGGCAGGTACTATGCATTCGGAACCCAGGTGAATGAGGAGCTCTTCGGCACGCTCAAAGATAACGATTTCAAGCGTTTCTTCCGCAGCAAGGTGGGATTCGTATTCCAGAACCCAGATGTTCAGCTCTTCTCATCCACGGTCTTCGACGAGATAGCATTCGGCCCCCTGCAGCTGGATATGCCGGTGGAGGAGGTCCGGGAAAGAGTGGAGGAGCTGATGGAGATGCTCGGCATAACTAAGCTCAGGGAGAGGGCGCCTCACACGCTCAGCGGCGGCGAGAAGAAGAAGGTCTGCATAGCATCTGTACTCGCGACGAATCCAGACGTGCTCCTGCTCGATGAACCGACCGCTGGACTGGATCCGCGCAGTCAGCTATGGCTGATCGAGCTTCTGAACGAACTCGCAAGCTGCGAAAAGACCATCATCACCGCCACACACGACCTGGACATAATAGACAAGATAAGCAGAAGGGCGGTCGTCATAGGGGAGAACCACCGGATTGTTGTGGACAGAGACGTCGATGACGTTCTGAACGACATGGATCTGCTCCTGGAGACGAATCTCATCCATGAGCACATGCACCGCCATGGCAGACTGATCCACAGGCATCCACACGCGCACAGGGATGAGCACGCTCACACCCACATCCAATGATGAGGCATGTGCAGGATGCGAATGGAGCGTCGGGTTTGTGCAGACCGTGCCCAACTCCCGTAAAACATCAACCGTTATGATTATATGACGATGCCATTCATTAGCATCTGTGATAGGCATGTCATGGACCAAGAGCAAGAAGTACTCTGAGAAGGAGAGGATGAAGATCGAGAAGGGATCCGGATTCGAGAAGTTCTGGACTCTCATATGCAACTGGCTCTGGAGGGCGATCTCCTGGTAGCTCCAGGAGGTCATGTGTTTTCAGCGCCTCATCGAGCTCATCGAAACTCTTTTAGCAGATACCGTCATTCTCTGACCCTCAGGACATTGGTATGGTTATACACCGAAGATCAGCTGCGGGGCTAGCCCGATGAGCATCGAGGAGGAGATCAGGGCCCTGGAGGAGGAGATCCTCAGAACGCAGAAGAACAAGGCGACCGAGCACCACATAGGCCGCCTGAAGGCGAAGATAGCCAGGCTGCGCGAGGAGCAGGAGAGGCGCACAGCCGCCAGGGCGAAGAAGGGTGGGGGTGTCAGAAAATCCGGGGATGCCACGGTCACTCTTGTGGGGCCGGTGGGCGCCGGAAAGTCCACACTTGTGAGCCGGCTCACAGGGGCCAGGACCAGCGAGGATCCGTACTCCATGGAGATAACCCCCGGAATCCTGCAGCACAGGGGCGCCAAGATACAGATTCTCGATGTGCCTGATATAACGGTCTCCGGCGATGCATTGTCCGCGGTGAGGGACTCTGATCTGGTGCTGCTTGTCACGGAGCCGTATGGAGGATCGCTCGATCCCTACCTGAACAGGCTCTACCAGAGCGGTGTCCGCCTGAACCAGAATCCCCCATCGGTCCTGATAAGAAAAACATCGAGAGGCGGCATAAGTGTGACGAGCACCGTCGACCCAGGGATAGACAGGGGATCGATCGAGGCGATACTCAGGGAGTACAGGATACACAGCGCAGATGTCCTGATAAGGGAGAGGCTCAGCCAGGAGAGGTTCATAGATGCCCTCGAGGCCAACAGGCGCTACATAAAGGCCATACATGTGATGAACAAGGTGGATATTCTGGATCCTGAGAAGCGGGAGCCCGATGGTGATGTGATACCGGCCTCGGCCATCGATGGCACAGGTCTCGAGAGGTTGAAGGACGAGATATTCGACCGGCTCGAGCTCATAAGGATATTCATGAAGCCGCAGGGAAGGCCGCCAGATCTCGACGAGCCCATGATAATGAGAAGGGGAGCCAGCATAGGCGACCTCTGTGACAGGATCCACAAGGACTTCAGGCAACGGTTCAGGTACGCCACCGTCTGGGGGTCATCTGCAAAACATAACGGCCAGCGCGCAGGCCTCGATCACATCCTGAGCGATGGGGATATAGTGACCATCGTCCTGGAAAAGTGAGAGTTCCGGAGCAGAGCAAATTTCGGCCAGAGCAATCCCGCAAACCATATATCTCAGAGACATAAAACAAATGAACAGAAAGCTCATAAAATTCAGAGGCATCTCTCCAGCAGGAGGGCCTGTGGATAGAACGGCAGAATCTGTGGTGTGAGAGCTGTTCAGAGCAGAAAAGGAGGTAAAAAACCATGTGTGGATGTGGAGACAGGCATGGCGAGATAATGCGAGCTCTTGGGGATAAGATGGGCGGATATGTTCCCGAGACGCTCAAGGCGATATACGACCACAGGCCTGAGCTCGTGGAGCTCATCGAGAGGCTCGACCGGGTGCTCCTGGAGGATGGCGCCCTCGACAAGAAGACGAAGAGGCTCATAGCGCTGGCCTGTGTTATAACGAGAATGTGTGAGGACTGTGTATACCCACAGGCGAGGGTTGCCGTGAACTACGGTGCAACAAAGGAGGAGATCCTGGAGACTCTGGAGATCTGCATGATCACAGGGGGCGTTCCGACATTCTCGATCGCCAAGAGTGGCATAAGCAAGCTGTTCAAAGAGATGGAGGACTGAGCTCAGGTTTGTGGGCTGCGGTGGTGGAAGAGACTCTCGGAGCTGGCGGACATTTGCATGACCCAATGAATCTCTAAGGTCGCATGCGTCTGGACTCGATGATCGCGCGCCTGAACGCAGCCTTTGCATACATTTTTCAGCTGGATCTTCACAGAAGAGACAGCACATCCTTTTTGCTCATAACCTTCAGGTCGAGGCTCGATGCGATATCCTCTAGCCTCCTGCGCTCCTCTGAGCGGAAGGATTTGCCATCCAGATAGACACCGGATGCTCCTGAGAGTTCAGCCGCTCTCCTCATCACATCAAGGCTGAGCATCGATGCCTGGTACTTCGAGAACATGTGACCGAATGCGACGGGCCTGGAGAGCATCAGCTCTGTCTGCCTCTGCACATAGTGACCCCCGCCGATCCCGAGAAGCACCGGATCGCCAGCATGCTCCTCATACCTCTCAAGCTCGAGAATCGAGCGTGCGACCGCGGTTCCTGCTGCCGGATCGATCCAGTGCTGCTCACATGATCCTATCTCTGCGAATAGCGATGGAGTGCGCAGATCCACGGGCCCGTGGTGTGTGGCCTCGGCGGAGAGGCGAAATGTGGAGGGGGCGTGACGCTGCAGGGCAATGAGCAGTCTTTTCAGGGCATACGGCGCTGGTCTGGAGAGCTCGAAAGACCCCTCCTGAACAACGCCGGTGAAGTGCCCTCCGAGCCATGCCACCGACTCTTTTGATCTGTGCCTGGATGCGAAGACGATCAGCCTCGGCGAGAGGCCCATACGATCCAGCATACCCTCCAGGTTCCTGAGCCCCACAAGCTCACCCTCGATGCACAGCATGCAGCAGCTCCTGTGAAACCTGAGATCCCCATGCTCCTCCCACTCCACGAGCTCGAGCAGCCTCGAGGCTATGTTCAAGCTGGCCGGATCAGAGGATGAGCAGATTATCACTATCTCGCTCATATCTCCTTTTCAATCCCGAGCATCTCAGCAACAGCAGGCGCGTAATCGAGCTTCTCCACCCTCATAGCTCTCAGTGGCATGATGACCATGTATGGTCTGCCATCTATGAGACCTCTCTCAAATGCGCTGTTGACAAATGCATCCAACCCATCCTTGAGATCAGAGTAGCTGGATGAGAGCATCGCGCCGCAGACGTCCCCTGGCTGCATGTGGTAGAACAGCTGCGACCCCATCATGCTCAGGAGAGATCCTGCCTCCCGTGGGGCCACATCCTCCCTCATGCGAAGATGGTAGAAGCACATGAGCTCACAGCATATCCTCTGCCATTCAACATGCGCCTCTCTGAGGAGAATGTTGGCATCGAAGAACCTGCTCCTCTTCCCGGATATCGTCGGCCTGGATATCCCGGTCCTCTTTGAGAGCTCCAGGTCCGAGAGGCTGGGGTATCTGACGAAGGCGTAGAGCGTGAGCCTGTCCTTCTCAGACATCTTTAAAGCATCCACGGGCATCAGCGGAACAGAGCCAGGTGGAACATCCTTTCTATCAAGCCCGAAAATCTCGCCTACTGCTGCAGGAACATTGTACTGATAGCTTGCAAGCTCCACACAGAGATGCACACACCTGAAATCTTCAAGCACGCCGCTCTGCCGGTATCTGCTAAGAATACTTTCAGATCTTTTCTTGAACTCTGTCAGGTTCCTTGAGTAAACCAGTGAGAAAGCATCTGTAGCGGTTGCCACACAGTAGACACAGCTGGGGCTCATTTTCCATTCAGACAGGGATTCCCTGCCATCGATCCCTGGAGAGAAGCGCATGAAAACCACGCTCAGGATCTCGGCGCCCAGAGCCCCGCCGGATGGAACGTTAAGAAGCCTTACGAGCTGCCAGTCTCGAAACTTGCGTTTGCTTTTGAATATTGTGGATCTGTCTACATCAATAAAGGAAGCCAGATCAATATCGCTGAGCCCGGGGTATCTGGTCAGGCCGTAAAGTACCAGCTTCTCTTTTGATGTTAATTTGAGCTCCATTTGATGAAAGTGTATTTTTTAACTATTTATAGGTTACCTCATCGCTTGCATCCCCACAATGTTGCCTTTATATTTGAAAGCTTTTTCCTGCGGCTCCAAGATCCTGCGGAGCAGTACGAGGCCCGCGTTTCGGCTAAGTGTGCAGGATAATTTCCGAAGTCGATGAAAGCATGAGATGGGCGGAGACTGCTGCAGGATGATTTGCGAAGCTCAATCAAGGATAATTTCCGAAGTCGATGAAAGCATGAGACGGAGAGCTAACCTCCTGTGTCGTGTGCCTAGATCATTGAAATCCACAGCGTTCAAACTGTCCGGACTCATGATGACTGCACATGTAATAAAAGCGTGCCAAAAGGATGAAAGCGTCAAAGTGTGCGGATTCGCAAGACTCATGATGACAGTCGAGCTCTTTCATGATAATACCAGGGCAATTTGAACCAAGCGGAGATAAGTAAAAGCGCACGCTCTTATGTATCCAGCAACTTGAAGGAGATGCAGGCCGGTTGCCGGCTGCGTTCATTCGCGCGCCAGGAGGCGCATGGTGCCTATAAAGGTAGGTTATCACATGGATATGAGCAAACAGATGAACCCCTGCCCCCCCAAGTTTAAAATACTTTGAGGTTGCAGGGGAGAAGCGTGCGGTCCCACTGTGCTCCCACCCTGACAGAATCCCAGAGGTCCTGCCTATCACGCACTGGCTTTTTCGAGAGTCGGGAGCAGCTCATAACTTCGATTTTATCTACGAATAATATGTGTTCTTGATAGCAATGATACAGGAGGAGGGAGGGACAGCCTCTGGAGCATGCTGCTCCAGAGGCTGAAAACGTTCAGCAGGGGCGTGGTTATCTGTTCGAGACATTCCTAGCGTTCCGGTATATCAGAAGCCGGAGGCGTCAGACTGCTCTATCTGTGATTGCAATAGGGCTGGCGGTGGCTGTTAGCGTGACCTCTGTCTCGCTCCAGGCTGGCTTTCAGGAGTACCTCCTCGATATAATCGTAAAAGACCTCGCGCATGTCAGCGTGAGCCCAAAGGAGGGTGAGGAGTATATCTACCTCTACAGAACGCTCATGGAGCGGATATGGCAGCTTGAGGGCGTTACCGCGGTCTCTCCACGCCTGAGCGCATCTACATCGCTTTCACACAAGAACAACGTCGAGAACGTCATTCTCATTGGCGTGATACCATCAGAGATGGAAAGGATCTACCCGAGCATATCAGAGCGCGTGATCTATGGAGATCTTGAGTCGATCCAGCAGGAGAACAGGATAGCGATATCGAAGAAGCTCGCCGAGAAGCTGGATGTTGAGCTGGACGATACTGTGGACGCGAGGTTTCCTGATGCGAATCCACTCAACCTCATGATCGCCGGCATATTCGATCCGCCACAGGGCTTTCCTGAGGAAATGACATTCGTCTCGCTCCGCACGGCCAGGAACTTCGTGGGTGAGGGGGATGTCATAAACGGCATAGATATCAAGCTCCAGGACATCTACATGGCGGATCGGATCAGCAGGGAGATTTCTGCTACAGGCTACAAGGCAGAGAGCTGGCAGCAGCTTTACCCCGAGATCCTCAGGACCATCGCAATAGAGAACTTTGAGAACAACATCATCATGCTTCTCATAATGATCATCGCCGCCTTCGGGATAGCGAGCGTGATGTACATGCTTGTTCTCGAGAAGACATCTGAGATAGGCATGCTCATGGCTGAGGGGGCAACAGGCGCGATGATAGGCAACATATTCCTCATCCAGAGCGCTGTTCTTGGCATGATCGGCGGCATCAGCGGCGCTGCGGGTGGTGTGGCTCTTTCTCTCTACCTCAAGGGCATGGAGTTCGAGGTCGAGGCACCCGGCTGGGAGGAGTTCGTGCTGCCTGTTGTGATCGACCCCTGGAAAATCCTGATCATAGTGCTGGCCGCGGTCCTACTGAGCCTGGCGGCGGGCGTGTATCCCGCGCACAAGGCATCGAAGCTCGATCCTGTAATCGCCCTGCGTGGATGAGCGAGATGTTTGAGCACATCATTGCATCCCATCACATCGTCAGGAACCCCAGGATGGCATTCTTCACTGTGCTGTCTGTAGCCCTGGCCGTGGCGATTATCGTCGTCATGATGGGCCTGATGGGCGGTTTCAGGGAGGAGATCATGAGCACGACCATCGAGAACAACCCCCATGTCGTGATCGAGCCGAAGGAGGGCGAGAACGAGATACACCTCTACAGAACTCTCTCTGCCACTGTATGGACATATCCGGGGGTGGTGGCTGTCTCCCCCAGGCTGAAAGGAAAGGCGGTCGTCGAGCACAGGGACATGGCGAGGGGTGTGGAGGTTGTGGGTGTTATCCCCGCAGATGAGGATCCCCTCATGAGGGTCGAGAGGGACCTGATCGAGGGGAGCTTCATGGATCTCGAGCTGAGCAGATACTCAGCGGTTATCGGCAGCAGGCTTGCGGAGGAGATCAGAGCCTCAACCGGCGACAGGATAGAGCTGATCAGGCAGAACAGATCTATAAGTTTAAAGGTCGCGGGCATTATGGAGACCGGCACAGCAAGCGACAAAACTCTCTTGTACATCCCGCTGGAGACCGCACAGGATATCCTCGGCCAGGGAGATGTTGTGTCAGAGGTATCTGTGAGGCTCTCAGACCTGTACGATGCTCCATATCTGGCGGAGGAGATCAACAGGAAAACCAGCTACACAGCCAGGAGCTGGGTTGAGATCAACCGTGATATTCTCAATCTCCTCGAGACCCAGTCACGCTTTGTGATCATATTCTACATCCTCATATTCGCGATAGCAGGGTTCGGTATAGCCAACACCATGATAATGATAATAACCCGCAGGACGAAGGAGATAGGTATACTGATGGCGATGGGAGCGACCAGGCTCTCGATAATGAAGATATTCATTCTTGAGAGCCTGATTCTCGCCCCACCATCCGCCCTCATCGGGTGCATCCTGGCGTACATCGCGGCCAGGCTGATCATGATGTATCCTGTGGAACTCCCGAGCGAGATATACATGGTATCGAGGATGACTGTGGTGATGAAGCCCGAGTTCTTCTTCTGGGCGGTGATCTACTCCATGATTGTCAACCTGGTGGCAGGACTTTATCCTGCATACAGGGCATCAAGGCTGGATCCAGTAGAGGCCATAGCAGTCGAGTGAGACCACCCGCTTTGCCATGGCCCAGGTGGGGATTCATCAAAGCGCATTTGGGTCATAAAAGCTCGCGGGCGATGGCGCCCCCAACACAGCACCTCACAGTACGGTGCCTCTCCTGAAGATCGGAGTTTGCGCCCTGTTACACCCCATCACATGCTGTTACAGGCAGGCGAGAACATGCGCTTCGGTGCGCGGGGCAAAGTTTATTTACCGTAAATGCTGCTAGTTCACCGTTCGAGGTATGAAATTATCATGGAGCTGGAGAATCTTCGATTCGGTACGGAGCTGCTGAAGCGCGGCTTCGCCAAGATGCAGAAGGGTGGAGTCATCATGGACGTCACCACCCCTGAGCAGGCCATGATCGCTGAGGAGGCCGGAGCTGTCGCTGTCATGGCACTCCATGCGGTTCCTGCTGACATCAGAAAGATGGGCGGCGTGGCCAGGATGGCGGATCCGAAGGTCATCGAGGAGATCATAGATGCGGTGACCATACCTGTCATGGCCAAGGTCAGGATCGGACACTTTGTAGAAGCGCAGATCCTGGAGGCTATAGGGGTGGACATGATCGACGAGTCGGAGGTTCTCACCCCTGCAGACGAGTTCCACATCGACAAAACAAAATTCAAGGTCCCGTTCGTATGCGGCGCCAGGAACCTGGGGGAGGCCCTCAGGCGCATAAAGGAAGGCGCAGCCATGATACGCACCAAGGGGGAAGCGGGTACAGGTGATGTCAGCCAGGCCGTGAGGCACATGAAGATGATCATGGGCGACATCCGGAAGCTCAAGGGCATGAACAGCGAGGAGCTGATGAAGTTCGCGCGCGAGATCGAAGCAGATCCAGAGCTGGTCGCGGAGTGTGCCCGTCTCCAGAGGCTGCCTGTGGTGAACTTCGCTGCCGGTGGAATAGCAACACCAGCAGATGCTGCTCTGATGATGCAGCTCGGCGCTGATGGCGTCTTCGTCGGTTCTGGCATATTCAAGTCCGAGAGACCGGAGGCGATGGCCGCAGCAATAGTCGAGGCTGTGCATCACTACGACGAGCCGGAGGTTCTGGCCAGGGTCTCCAGAGGTCTTGGAAGGCCGATGAGGGGCATAGACGTCACCACCCTTCCGGAAGGAGAGGCGCTGCAGGCGAGAGGATGGTGATCCAGCTCTTCTCTCAGATGTCTGGGCTTCTGCCCGGGAGGTAACGTGAGGAGGATAGGGGTCATAGCCATCCAGGGAGACGTCTCGGAGCACATCAGCGCGATAGAGGCCGCAGGCGGCCAGGCAGTCCCCGTGCGGCGTGCGGGCGTCATACCCACATGCTCCGGCATAGTGATACCTGGAGGCGAGAGCACAACGATCGGCAGGCAGCTCGAGAAGACGGGAATCGCCACTGAGATCAAAGAGGCGGCTGCGAATGATGTGCCCGTGCTCGCGACATGTGCGGGGCTCGTGCTTGCCGCGAAGGAGATCGATGCAGGCGACGTCAAACCTCTTGGGTTGATCGACATCTCGGTGGGAAGAAACGCCTTCGGCCCACAGCGCGAGTCGTTCGAGGCGGATATAGATGTGGCAGGCTTCGACAGGCCGTACAGGGCTGTGTTCATCCGCGCGCCCGTTGTCCTGAGATGCGGGGAGGGTGTGCAGGAGATCGCGCGCTTTGGCGGCCGCACGGTCGCAGTCAGGCAGAGGAACATAATCGGTCTTGCGTTTCACCCCGAGCTCACCGGTGATCTCCGGTTCCACAGGATGCTCTTAGAGATGACCTGAGGTGGTTCTATCTTCGATGGCAGGTTCGCAGTGAAAAGCTACGATGATATGCGCAGGGAGATGGAGGATCTCCTGAAGCGCTCTGAGCAGCTGAGAGCAGATTCAGCATCTGCCATGGAGGAGTCGGATTCGCTCCGGAAGAGGTCTGTGGATATCCGGCAGCTCGATCCGGAGCAGGCCGAGGCGCTCTGGATAGAGTCTGAGGAGCTCAGGACAAAGGCCAGGGAGCTCATGCGCGAGTCGGTGGAGCTGCGCATAAGGGCAGCTGACATTAAGCACCGTCTTGACATCCACGAGCAGATAGAGTCGATCCCGGATAAGGCGGAAAAGCTCTGGCGAAAGGCCGTGAGGGGTTAGCATCTCCGGAGAGAGGATCTTTTAACCTGATTCAGCCCATGCATAAGTTGATCGGATCGATGTTATCGGGGACTCACTGGCGCGCAGATCTCATGCTGCACATCTCTGATTCCGGATCCTCTCAGGAGAGTATATAATTTAAGAGGGCGTTTCTGTTACCATGGCTGACATGAAAGAGGCCATGTTTTACGAGAGGCTTGAGGGTGGCGATGTTAGATGCAACCTCTGCAACCACAACTGCAGGATTCATCCCGGTCGCAGGGGCATCTGCGGTGTCAGGGAGAACATCGACGGGGCCCTCTACTCGCTCGTTTATGGCAAAATTGTGGCTGAGCATGTCGATCCTGTGGAGAAAAAGCCTCTGTTTCACTTCCAGCCGGGCAGCAGGAGCTACTCGATCGCCACTGTTGGCTGCAACTTCAGGTGCAGGCACTGCCAGAACGCTGATATCTCCCAGATGCCCGTGGACAGGGGCATGATCATAGGCAGCGAGAGAACTCCTGATGATATCGTCGCGGAGGCCCTCGAGGCCGGAGTCCAATCGATATCCTACACATATACAGAGCCCACGATATTCTTCGAATTCGCGCTCGACACCGCTGTCAAGGCGAAGGAGTTCGGGCTCAAGAACAACTTCGTCAGCAATGGCTACATGTCAGAGGAAGCGGCGAGGACGATAGCTCCATACCTTGACGCGATCAACATCGATCTTAAGGGAGATGATGAGTTCTACAAAAAGATATGCAGCGCCAGGGTGGAGCCGGTGAAGAGAAACATCGAGCTCTTCCCGAAGCTTGGAGTGTGGACTGAGGTCACGACTCTTGTGATCCCCGGATACAACGACTCTGATGAGCAGCTGAGAGAGGTAGCTGAGTTCCTCGCAGGCGTGAGCGTCGATATTCCATGGCATGTCTCCGCCTTCCATCCCACGTACAGGCTCAGAGATGCGCCGCCAACGAGCGCGGCCACGATCCGGAGGGCCATCGGCATCGGCAGAGATGCAGGCATCCGCTACATCTACGCGGGGAACATCCCGGGCGAAGGGGAGAACACACACTGCCACAACTGTGGCGAGCTTCTGATCGAGCGCTTCGCATACCGTGTGACTCTGAACAGCATAGTCGATGGCAGGTGCCCCAGGTGCAGGACGCAGATCCCGGGCGTCTGGTGAGCGGATGGATCGCTCATCGCTCAGATCGTGCTGCACCAGAGGATGCTGATGAGCTGGATGCATGGTCATGTTTTGCATCGGAGAATAAACAAGCGACCGGACTTCAGTGCCGGCAAAACTAATAAAGGTAAAGGGATATACTGGTAGCATCGCAGCTTTGCGGAAAGATGTGAAAGCCTGGTGAAGATGATGTTTGAGAAGATATTGATCCCCACGGACTTTTCTAAGCATGCGAGAAAGGTCGTAGAGTGCGCCGGTCAGATTCCGGGTGTGAAGGACGTCGTTCTCCTTCATGTCATCAGCAGGGACCCGCTTGCCAGGGTCTGGGACCCTGTTGCAGAGATCAGGGAGGCGGAGAAGAGGCTGGAGGGAGAGGCAGCCCCCCTGCAGGGAATGAATGTCAAGGTCAGAGCAGTCTCCGTCCTGGAGGGAGAGGTGGCCAGCGCCATACAGAAGGTTGCAGATGAGGAGAACGTCTCTCTGGTGGCGATGGGTGCGAGGGGCAAGAGCCTGATCGAGAGCTTGCTTCTCGGAAGCGTCTCCAGAAACGTTCTGCGTTACGGCAACACCCACCTCCTTCTGATGAGGTACAGGATGATGGAGGGGAAGCCGGTTGGCATATACTGCGCGAGGCTGCTGCACAAGGTGCTTTATCCGACAGACTTCTCCCAGCCTGCCGAGGCAGCGCTATCGTTCCTGAAGAACATGAGCGGGATCGGCGAGCTGATGCTGCTTCATGTGGTCTCCAGAGGTGAGACCCAGGAGGAGATCGATTCCGCGGTGAAATACGGGACGGAGCGGCTGAACGAGATCGCGGAGGAGCTCAGAAAGAGCGGTTTAAATGTGAGCACAAAGGTCGTGGTCGGCGAGGCCTGCGAGCAGATAAGGTCTGTCGCTGCGCAGGAGGACGTCTCCCTGATCGCGATGAGCTCACAGGGTGCAACCGCTATCAAGAAGGGCAGGATCGGAAGCACAGCATATGGAGTGGCAAACACGGCAAGCAGGCCTGTTCTCATCCTGAGGAGCTCGAAGATCGCGATATACTGAGCTCTTAGATTTTTTTTATGCAGTGTTGATGTGCTGCATCGCTGCGCACAACTTAAAATAATATCCTGCCTGGTGTCTCCACCTGCTGATTTCAGCTGGCAGTGCTACAGCAGATTGAACACCACAGGATTCCTGCATGAGATTGCACGGGCGCCCGGCCTGCAGATGGGATGCGGTTTAGACCGATCCCGTGAATATGCCCTGTTCTGCAGCCAGCAGGCCTGCTTACGGAAACTCCTTCAACTTCAGCTGGATCTCCAGCTCCCTCTTGTTCCCCTTGTACTGTATCTCAATCTTCAGGGGCTCCATGGGAGTGACGCCAAGCGTCCAGTCGTCCCTTGAGACCTCAACCCTGCCGCCAGCCTCGATCGCGGATGCCAGATCACGAATGAAGCCCGCCATCTCGCCGCGCGTCACGTATATCTCCTGCTCGAACTCCTTCTCGGTGCTCAGCGGCATTCCAGAGCTCTTTCCGACTCTGCCTGGTATCCGGACCAATCGCATCACCTCCCTCTTCGTTTATCCGCAACCTAGATATCCTTATCGTTCTCCAGGAGCGATGAGATGTCCAACTTCTTGGTAACTCTAGAGGGAGCATGGATAGTCAGGGACGTGAAGTCTGCTGATGATGCCATCGGTGTTGCGATCTCCGAGGCTGGAAAGAGGCTCAACCAGAGCAGCATGGAGTACGTCGAGGTCGAGGTCGGCCAGAGCTACTGCCCGAGCTGTGAGGAGCCACTGGAGGGGGTCCTTCACGTTGCAGGGACCGCCCTGGTCGGCCTGATATTCGAGATAAAGATATTCAACGCCGAGAGCGAGGAGCACGCGGGAAGGATCGCAAAGGCGATGATCGGGAAGGCTCTGGGATCCGTCCCGCTCCGCGTGATAGAGGTCGAGAGGCTGAAATGAGAGCCTGCAGCTGGAAGCCTGAGCGGACTGCCAGTGTGCCATGAAACAAGGACGGTACGACCACCATTGTTTCCTAAACATGGATGAACATCATACCAAACCGCTGGATGTTATCAGAAATTCCGCCACCTCCCCCTCAGGCTGCGACCTGTGCTTCACCACTCGCATCCTTCTCCGCCCCTCTCCAAGCCTCTCCAGCGCAAGTATCGCCTTGCAGAGATGCTCCATCGATGTGCCCCCAACAGGCCTGAGGATGCCAGTCTCGATATCCATGTAGACCTGATTTGTTATCACCACAGGTATGCTGTGCCTTCTGGCGATCTCCTGGAGCTCTGAGAGCTGTGATGTCAGCGATCTCTTTATCTGGCGATTGTCCGTCGACTCCAGAGCAGCCCTGTAGAGAGATGTCGCGGAATCGAGAACAACGAGCCCGAAGCCCTGCCCGACGATTCTGGATGCATCCCTTATCGCCATGTGCTGCTGCTCCAGGCTGAGCGGCTGGAAGACCACGATCTTCGAGGCGATCTCCTTCGCGTTCTCCCCCGCGATCTGGACGAACCGGTCTGGGGAGAAGCCCTCGGTATCTATGAATATCACGCGCGATCCGAGCCTCACGGTCTGCACAGATAGCTGTATCACTATGTTGGTCTTCCCGGTGCCGGATTCGCCATATATCTGTGTTATTATTCCGGCCTCGAATCCACCACAGAGGAGATCATCGATGCTCTGGCATCCGGAGGGAATCCTCTTTATCATCGGCGAGAAGATGATGATGGAATACTATAAGGATTCCTGCGGCAGTGTATCGAACTCGCTGTAAATTCAAAACTGATCGGTATGCTTCGCGCCAGCATGAGGTCAATTTACAGCAACGCTCTTATCCATATGATAACTTGCCCATAGAAGCACTGGTCATGCCATGCATTCTTGATGAATGAATAAGTGCGTTCAGCAACCACGCTGACGACCTGCAAGTTGCCAAACACATAAGAGCGTACAGCAATTTCGTCACGCCACCATTCCTGCAGGAGAGATGCTGAAGTGCGCCGACAGGTGTGCTGTGAGTTAATGGTTTCGCTCTTATGTATTCAGCAACTTGAAGAAGATGCAAGCCAGTTGCCGAATGGGCTTATTCGCTCGTCATGCCCGCATCGCATGACTGGTGCCTCTTCGGGCAAGTTATCAGATGGATAAGAGCGAATGGTTTTTCCGGCGCGCATGCATGAAACAGGCATCGCATTCGATGCTGCAGATCTGTGCTTCCAGCAGGCCACTACTCGTCCCTGAGAGGCACCTCGATCCTCATCAGATCCGATGCTATCAGAGTCTCCGGGAAGACCTTCCGGGCATCGTTCAGAAGCGGCGTCGTGTCCTCTGAGTACCTGGAGCTAATATGTGTCAGAACCAGTCTTCTCACGCCTGCTCTCGCCGCGAGCGCGGCAGCCTCTCCTGCGGTTGTGTGCTTCGTCTCCACAGCCCAGTCGATCATATCATCGGCCAGCGCGCCATCATGTATGAGCAGGTCCGCGTTCCTGCTCGCCTCCTCGATCTCCCGGGTCGGCCTGGTGTCCCCGCTGTACACGATCTTCCTGCCGGGTCTGGGAGCGCCAAGGACATCCTCCGGCCTCACAACCCTCCCGTCGATCTCCACGCTCTCCCCCCTCTGGAGCCTTCCGAACATCGGACCAACAGGAACACCGAGCTCTATCGCGCGCTCCCTGTTGAACCTTCCAGGCCGCATGTCCTCCAGCAGCATGTACCCCAGGCTAGGGACGCTGTGCTCTGTCGCGATCGCTGTTACAGTATACCCGTTCATTCGCAAGCCATCCCCCGGCCTCAGCTCCACCGCCCTGACCTCGAAATCCCGAGCGCAGCATCCGAGACCGTTCAGGATGCTCACCATCCTGGCCGTGCGCGGGGGGCCGGCTATTACAAGCGGTTCCTCCCTGCCCTGGAACGCCATCGTCTCCAGGAGCCCGGGTATACCAAGTATGTGGTCTGCATGGAGGTGTGTCAAAAATATGTGGCTCAGCCGCATCATCCCGGTCCTCGCGATCATCATCTGTCTCTGGGTGCCCTCACCGCAGTCGAAGAGAAGGAGATCGCCCTCCCGGTTCACAAGAATGGCCGGCAGGCTCCTGTCAGGCGTGGGCAGAGAACCGGCTGTGCCCAGAAAGATGACCTGCAGCAAAAGATCACCATCGCATCAGTGCATGTAGCTGTCGAGCCGCCTGAGACCTTCCATCTCGCTCCTGTCCATTCCCGAGATCTCTATGATCCTCTCCTGGATGTGGATCGGCGCCTTTGCCCTTATCGCCAGCGCCAGACAGTCGCTCGGCCTTGCATCGAGCTCACTCCTCTTGGAGCCGTGCACGAGCGAGAGCCTGGCATAGTATATGCCCCCCTCGAGGTCGTCTATGAGCACATCCGAGATCGTCGCCTCCAGGCACTCCAGGACAGATATGAAGAGATCGTGGGTCATCGGCCTTGGCGAGACCTCCCCGGAGAGGGCGTTGTGGATAGATATCGCCTCTGAGAGCCCGACGAAGATCGGGACTATCCGCGATCTCTCGTCCTCGAGGAGGACCACGGGTGATGGGGCTCCGCCCAGCGTCTCCGCTATGTAAACGCCCTTCACGCGCACAGGCACAACGCTATCCTCACCAGCATCCTCATAGGTTTCATCTGACATTTGAGTTCCTCTCCAGGAGGTGAGATCTCGCTTCGCCCTGAGGGTTTCAGGCTCTTGCCACCGAGACCCTTATATTTATGCCGTCCACCTCCCAGTCCTTGGTGAGTTCTCCCTCAATATCTAAATCATTTCCCATTCTTAAAAGAGTCGCCCTCACCTCGCTGCTTATGTGGTCCTTCCAGCCTGAGATGAGTCCCAGAACCTCACTGCTGTCCAGAGCTACGGAGACCCTGATCATCTCATCCACCTTCAGATCCAGCTCCTTCCTCATATCCTGTATCCTCCGTATTATCTCGCGCGCGTATCCCTCTGCTTTGAGTTCGTCTGTCAGTGTTACATCCACGTACACCACGCCCTTCGAGAACTCTGCAGGTATGAGGTTCGCAGGAGGTATCTCCATGAACTCGACCATCTCGCCTGTGATCCTGTAGCTTTTGCCCTTCCACTCAATGGGCTCTCCGCTATCGATGATCCGCTTTACCTCCCTAGGATTCATGGATTTAAGAGCCTCGACCACATCCTTCGACTCTCCCTTGAAGACAGGCCCTATCTTCTTCTGGACGAGGGAGATCTCCAGATCCATCTCAGGCTTCTCTCCTGGAGGCAGGACGATCACATCCTTTGAATTGGTCTGCGTCCTGAGAACGTGGAGAAGATCCCCGAGATCGAGCTGCTCATCAGATGAGATTATTATCCTGGAGACCGGCCAGCGGAGCTTTCTTCCCCCTTTCTGCCTTGCATTGGCTGCAGCCTCAGAGATCTCTCTAACATAGCTCATGCTCTCCTCGAGCCTCTTGTCTATAAGATCCTCCCTGTAGCCGGGCCAGTCGCACATGTGGACAGACTCCGGGGCGCCTGGATCCAGACCCCTCACGAGGTTCTGGTAGATGCTCTCAGCCAGGAAGGGTGTGAAGGGAGCCAGAAGCTTCACAAGGGTCGACATGACTGTGTAGAGGGTGGCATAGGCCGCGAGCTTATCCGGATCATCGGTCTCGATCCATGTCCTCGGGCGCACAAGCTGGATGTACCATCTCGATAGGTCCTCGAGGATGAACTCCTGCAGCGATCTTGTAACTCTATGAAGCATGTACCCTGCCATGTTCTCCTCGATATCCTTTGCCAGCGAGTTCACCCTTGAGATGATCCAGCGGTCCTCAGGTCTCAGGTCATATCTGCTCGTATCAGCCCTAGATATGTCGAATTTGTCAAGAATCATGTAGGGCAGGGGGAAGCGGTAGGCGTTCCAGAGTATGTTGAGCATGCGATTGACATTCATCGCCCCCTCCCAGCTGAAGTGGAGATCCTCCCAGGGCGCATTCGATGAGAGGACGTAGAAGCGCAGTGTGTCAGCGCCGTATCTCCCAACGACATCTTCTGGATGCACGACATTCCCTATGCTCTTCGACATCTTCCTGCCCTGCTCGTCAAGCGTGAAACCATGCATTAACACGCTCTTATACGGGGCTCTGCCGAATGCGACCATGCTCGCGCCGAGCTGCGAGTAGAACCAGCCCCTGGTCTGGTCATGCCCCTCTGTTATGAAGTCGGCAGGCCACCAGACTCTGAACTCGTTCTCCTCTCTCGGGAAGTTCAGCGTGGCCCAGGAGGCGACAGCGCTGTCGAACCACACATCGAAGACGTCCGGCACTCTCTCCATTTGGCCGCCGCAGCTGCATCTCAGCTTCACACCATCCACCGCTGGCCGGTGCAGATCCTCCACTGGCCTGCCAGTCCGCATCTCAAGCTCCGCGGCTGTGCCGATGACCTCCATGGCGCCGCAGCTCCTGCAGATCCAGATCGGCAGGGGTATCCCCCAGTACCGCTGCCTGGATATGCACCAGTCGCGTGCATTCGATATCCAGTCTTTGAATCTAGCTGATCCCGCCCAATCCGGGTACCATGAGACCCTCTCGATCTCCTGGAGCATCTGATCCCTGAGATCGGATATCCTGATGAACCACTGCCTTGTGGCTATGAATATTATCGGCGTCTTGCACCTCCAGCAGTGGCCATATCGATGCACCAGCTCTCCGCTCGCGAGAAGCGCGCCCCTCTCAATGAGATCCTCCACGACCTCCGGGTTCGCGTCCCTCACGTACTTCCCCTCGTATTTCTCTCCGGCCTCTGATGTGTATCTCCCGTCCTCCCCGACCGGACAGAATATCGGGAGCCTCTTCTCGAGGCCGAGCTCGTAATCCTCTAGGCCGTGGCCCGGGGCGATGTGCACGATTCCGGTGTTCTCGGCGGTTACAAAATCAGCAAGATGGACCCCATGGACGAAATCCCTCTGCGCTGGTACCAGATCCTGCAGCGGGTTTTTGTATGTCAGAGAGAGCAGATCCTCCCCTCTCATGCTCTCCAGTATCTCGTAATCAACATACCTCCCCTGCTTCAGGACATTCTCGATGAGATCCGTTGCCATTATGAGTATCTCGTATGTGCCATCCCTTCGCCAGGCGCGAACCTTTGAGTACATGAAATCCTTATGAACAGCGACAGCGACGTTCGCTGGAATTGTCCAGGGTGTTGTGGTCCATATCACGATGTATGTGTTCTCCTCACCCTCCACAGGGAACTTTACGTATATCGAGGGATCTTTCTCATCCCAGTACTCGACCTCGGAGTCTGCGATGGCGGTCTGGCACCTCGGGCACCAGTTCACCACCCTCAAACCCCTCTCGAGCAGCCCCCGTTCATGCGCTCTCTTCAGCGTCCACCATGCTGCCTCTATGTACTCGTTCCGCAGCGTCATGTACGGGTTCTCCCAGTCGAGCCATACCCCCAGGGACTTGAACTGCTCCGTCATCTCGTCCTTCTGCCGCAATGCGAAGCTCTTGCACTGCTCGATGAACCTGTCAACTCCATATGACTCGATATCCTTCTTGCTCCTGAAGCCCAGATGCTCCTCGACCTTGACCTCTATCGGGAGGCCATGCATGTCCCAGCCTGCCCGGTCCTTGAGCTCGTACCCCCTCATTGACATGTACCTGAGAATCGAGTCCTTGATCACCTTGTTCCAGGCTGTGCCGAGGTGGATCCTGCCGGTTGTGTACGGAGGGCCGTCGACAAAGAAGAACCGTCTTCCTCCGGATCTCAGTCTCCTGACCCTGTGATAGATATCCTCTCTATGCCAGAACTCTCTGACCTCATCCTCGACATTCTTGGGGTTGTACTGTCCTGGAACCTCGACGATCACACCCAGTCCTCCAGTAAAACAGCTCGACCATTTGGCGATGCTCTATTTAGCCTTTATGCGGTCTGCAATGTTTCCAGGCTTGGACTTCACTTCCCATCCTCACCAGGTGTTTTCGATCTGCTCATGCACCCCTCATGCAGTAACAGCAGATCTTCTGTAGAAGAGACTCTTGGCCATCTCTGCTGTGAGAACATAGATGGCCACAATCACGATGGTCACAGCCAGGAAGCTCAGGGGAAGCGGCGTGAAGATGAACAGCCTTCCGAGAGGCGTGTAGGGCAGCAGAAATGTGGCCGCTCCCACCCCCAGGGTTGATGCGACGAGGTATCTGCTGGGCACAGATCTGAAGAAAGGCCGCCTCGTGCGTATGACCAGAACGACCATCGAGGCGGATATAACGGATTCCATGAACCAGCCTGTTCTGAACTGGGCTGTGGTGGCGTGGAGCAGAAACAGAAGCGCTCCGAAGGTCAGATAGTCGAAGAGGGAGCTCAGCATCCCGAATACAGCCATGAAGTTGCGGATGAGCCTTATCGACCAACGCCTGGGCCTGACCAGATATTCAGGATCCACAGAATCGCTGGCTATGGCCATCTCCGGCAGATCGGTGAGGAGATTGGTCAGGAGCACCTGGACTGGAAGCATTGGGAGAAACGGCAGGAAGAGCGAGAGGAGGGCCATGCTGAACATGTTGCCGAAGTTGGCAGATGTCGCCATGAAGACATACTTCATGGTGTTGGCGAATGTCTTTCGGCCTGCGACCACGCCCCTGATAAGAACGTTCAGATCTTTTTCCAGGAGGACGATATCAGCCGCATCCTTGGCAACATCCACCGCATTCTCGACGGAGATGCTGATGTCTGAGGCGTGCAGGGCAGATACATCATTGATGCCATCCCCCATGTAGCCAACCACATCACCGTTCCTCCTCAGAGCGAGGATTATCCGCTCCTTCTGATTAGGCTCGACCTCAGCGAAGATATCAACATCACGAACCAGTCTCTGGAGCGCCTCGTCACTGATCTTTCTCAGGTCGCTGCCTGTGAGAACGATGCCCTTTCTCAGGCCGACCTGTTCGCCAACAGTGGCTGCTACAAGTTTGCTGTCTCCTGTGATCATCTTCAGGTTCACGCCAAGGCCCGCGAGGTTTGCCACCGTCCTGGCTATGCCATCCTTTGGGGGATCAAAGAATATGAGAAAGCCGAGAAAGGTCATGTCGCTCTCATCGTCCTTTGTCACAGATTCTCCAGAGATCTTCCTGCAGGCGAGACCCAGCACCCGGTATCCCCTGCTGCTGAAATCGCCGAACATCTTCTGTATGTTCTCTTTGACGGAATCGATTTCCACAGTGCCATCAGAGGTCTGGGCTGAGCTGCATATATCCAGAACGCTCCTCAGGGCACCCTTGGTGATCATCAGCTTCTCTCCCTCTCTTGAGACGAGTATGCTCAACCTCTTGCGAACAAAGTCGTAGGGGACTTCGTCCAGCTTCTTGAAGCCAGATATGTCCGGATGGCGATAGCTGAGTATGGCCTGATCTATGGGATTTGTGAAGCCGGTTTCGTAGAATGCGTTGAGATATGCGAGGTTGAAAACATTCTGGTTCTCCCTTCCATCCACATCCAGAGCAGCATGCATCTTCGCTGCGCCTTCGGTGAGTGTTCCTGTTTTGTCGCAGCAGAGGACGTTCATGCTGCCGAAGTTCTCTATCGAGGCGAGCCGCTTGACGATCACCCGGAGTGCGGCCATCTCCCTCGCTCCGTGTGCCAGGTTGACGCTCACTATCGCCGGCAGAAGCTGCGGTGTCAGGCCCACTGCCAGGGCAAGTGAGAACAGAAACGACTCGAGCACAGGCCTCTCCAGATATACATTGATGGCGAAGATCGCCACCACGAGCAGTAGTGTGAGCTCCATGAGAAAATACCCAAAGCCCCTGAGGCCCCTCTCGAAGTCCGTCTCTGGCCTTCCGAGCTCCAGATGATGCGATATCCTGCCGAACTCGGTCTCTTTTCCGGTATGCACCACAATGGCGGTTGCGGTCCCGCTGACGACATTTGTTCCCATGAACAGGCTGTTGCGCCTTTCTGCCATGGGTGTATCCTCAGGCAGGATTTCAGTCGTTTTCTCAACAGGATACGTCTCTCCTGTGAGCGCAGCCTCGTTTACGAAGAGATCTCTCGACTCCAGGATGCGGCAGTCTCCTGGAATTATATCTCCTGCTCTGAGAATGACGATGTCCCCTGGCACAACAGACTCAACAGGGATCTCCTTCTCGGAGCCTGCCCGCACGACGGTTGCCCTGACCTGAACCATCGCCAGAAGCCTGGCTATTGTGCCTGCGGCAGTTCTCTCCTGCCAAAAACCCAGGAGCCCGCTGGCGAAGACTATTGCCAGGACAAGGCATGCCTCCAAATTCTGGTGGAGGTATAATGAGAGGAGTGCAGCGAAGACGAGCAGCATGATTATGGGGCTTCTGAACTGGGATAGCAGAAGAACGAGATCTTTTGGCTGCTTCCGCCGCCTGGGGATATTCGATCCATACCTTCTGAGCCTCTCCCCGGCCTCAGACTCGCTCAGGCCAGCCGCTCCTGTGGCGAGCTCTTTCATCACAGCCTCTGCGCTGAGCGCCCAGAAAGCAGAAATGTCATCCTGAACCATGCGACCATGTCCATCTGTGGTTGATGATCACTCCTCACAGGCACGCGGAAACTCGCCCCGGCCGGTACTGACCAAGATGCTGCTGAACATATACCTCACAGCACTGCGAAATGCCCCAGATACGCAGATACCAGCCAGATGGCCATGAGAGCAATGGCCAGAGCCATCAGAATCACAGCCGTCCTTTGATCAGATCCGATCACCACTGGAATGGGTCCGATCATCACAACCGCTCCTCCCCGGATCTCTCCCCCGCGGTCTGCAGGCATCTCCTCTCCCCTCTCACGCATTACGCTCTCGACCATCAGAAGCAGAATCCCCGCGACCATCATGAGAATCCCAAGCAGCAGCAAGTCTATCTCCTCCAGAGCGCTATGGAGATCAGCATGAGTGCCATCGCGAGAAGCATGGCTGTAAGTGCCATAACCGGCGTGGAGCCGAAGACGATCGGTATTGGGCCTATGAGAAGCACTCCCCCGAACTCGCTCCTGGAAAGATCTGATGGGAGGAGGGAGATGATTGTGATGAGGATCCCCATCAGTATCAGAGACCAGCCGATCAGGCGGAACATCGATTCACATTATAGCCGCAAGATATAAAGGCATTTTTGCGAATCCGTGGGTGATGATCCAGAGACCCAGAGGGACCAGGGACTTCCCGCCTGAGGAGGCCCACAGGAGGCGTGCTGTTCGGGAGAAGATGATAGATGTGATGGAGAGGTGGGGCTACCGCGAGGTCGCGACCCCGACCTTCGAGCACCTCGAGCTCTTCACGCTCAAATCAGGTGAGGGGGTCATAGAGGAGATATACAGCTTCAAGGACAAGGGCGGCAGGGACATCGCCCTCAGGCCGGAGCTCACAGCACCTGTTATGAGGATGTACGTCAGCGAGCTTCACAGCTCCCCGAAGCCATTAAGGCTTTACTACTTCGCCAACTGTTTCAGATATGAGAGGCCGCAGAAGGGCAGGTTCAGGGAGTTCTGGCAGCTCGGCTGCGAGCTGATCGGCGGAAAGCGCTCTGACTCAGAGGCTGAGGTCATAGCGATGGCTGACGAGGTCCTGCGAGCAGTTGGAATCAAGGGGGATATCCACATAGGATATCTGGGACTGATGAGATCGATGCTGAAGAAGGTCCCTGAGGCTCACAGGCAGAGCATAATGAGGCTTATCGACAAGAAGGAGAGGGATGCGCTAAGGGAGCTGCTCCAGAGCATAGGGGCGGAGGATCTGGGCATCATGGAGCTGATCAGCCTCAAGGGAAGGGGAGCGCTTGACAGGGCCGAGGAGCTGAGCGCTGCTCTTTCCTCTGTCGAGATCTCAACAGAGTGTGCGGAGAGTGTGCATTCTTCCATGGAGACGGCATGCGGAGAGGGCAGGAGAGAGGGCGCACGCGCCTCTGCAAGATCCGGCAGATCTCCGGAGTCTGAGGTGAAGCTGAGCGAGTTCAGGGAGATGCTGGAGCTTCTCGATGCATACGGCGTCGAGGCGACTGTCGATTTCGAGATAGTGCGCGGTCTCGAGTACTACACCGGCACGGTCTTCGAGATATACACCTCCGGCCTGGGAGCCCAGAACCAAATATGCGGCGGCGGGTCGTACGAGCTCGCGAGTCTGTTTGGAGGATCAGAGACGTTCTCCACCGGATTCGGCCTCGGATTCGACAGGATAATGGAGGTCGTGGGCGAGGTTGATCAACCAAAGCCACCTGTGGTTCTTGCATTCACTCCCGATGTGAAGATCGATGCCATCAGGATCGCGAAGCGTCTCAGGAATGTCTTCCCTGTGATCATCGATGTCATGGGACGCTCTCTGAGCGCTCAGCTGAAATCCGCATCTGCAATAGGCGCAGAGCACGTCATAATCGTCGGGAGAAGGGAGCTTGACTCAGGGAAGCTCGTTCTCAGAAACATGGTGAGCGGCTCTCAGGAGGAGATGAGCATCGAGGAGATCGAGGAGCGGCTGAGAAGCGCTTTTGTTTGAGCCGTTGCAGCACAAAAAATGTGGAACCTCTACTTCGGCGCCAGCCGGCTGTGGCACCATGGGCAACAGGTCCGGGAAGCTTTCAGCCCCACAGATCTGCCGCCAGAGGATTAACCTTCCCGCCTGAAGTATTTAGGAGCGGTCTCGAGCGCCCTGGCGATCAGCTCCGCTCCTTTATCGAGATCCTCCAGGCTCAGGACCTCCACAGGCGAGTGGATGTACCTTGTGGCGATGCTCACGACTCCGGTCTTGACACCCTCTCTCGAGAGCTGGATCGCGGTCGCATCTGTCGTCCCTCCACCTGAGACATCGAGCTGTACCGGTATGCTGAACTGCTCAGCGGTCTCCTGGAGCCAGTCGAGAACATCTTGATCTGCTATCAGCCCGCGCCCGGATGCGTCCACGACTGTTATGACAGGCCCCTTCCCCATCTCGAGAGCAGAATCCTTCTTCTCTATACCCGGATGATCCCCCGGGATCGTCGTATCTGTGACTATTGCAAGATCAGGCCTGATGCCAAACGCGCATGTCTTCGCACCCTTCAGGCCGACCTCCTCCATCACTGTGCTGACCGCATACACCATGCACTCGGTCCTGGTTCTCCGCATGGCCTCTATCATCATCGCCACGCCGGCACGGTTATCAAAAGCCTTTCCGGTGACCCTGTCCCCTTTAAGGGGTGCGAATGATCTGTCGATGGTTATCGGCACACCAGGGACGATCCCCATCTCCCTCGCCTCGTTCTGGTCCCTCGCCCCGACATCTATGAACATGTCCCTAGAATCAACAGGCTTCTTCCTGTCCTCCTCCTTCATCACATGCGGCGGCTTGGAGCCTATGACACCGAAAACAGGCCCATTCTTTGTGTGAAGTATCACCCTCTGGTTCAGAAGCGTCTGGTCGAACCAGCCACCGATCTTCACGAAGTAAACAAATCCCTTCTCATCGACAAACTTGACCATCAGGCCGATCTCATCGGCGTGTGCGGCTATCATCACCGAGGGCCTTTTGCCCCTCCTGGTCGCGATAAGATTTCCCAGCGTATCTGTCTGAACGTCATCAACGTGGGGAGAGATCTCATCTCTTATGATCTGCATCACACTCCCCTCTCTCCCCGCGATTCCATGGGCGTTGCTGAGCCTCTCAAGCAAAGATCTCATCTCAAATCCTCCTGTCTACGCGGTTCTTATCCTGGCCCCCTGGTTCCTCGATCTTGTTATAATAACCTCTCCGCCGACATCGCCCATAACATCACGGGCCGCGGACTCTATCTCCCTGGTGTTCGTATCTGTTATCGCGTAAACTGTGGGGCCGAATGAGCTCAGGCCAGCGCATGCAGCGCCAGCCGAGACCATCTCCTGCATCAGCATCCTGACCATCGGATGCTGCAGCTCGACCTCAACACGCTTGAAGCCCAGCTGCTGTATTCTGTTAACAGCCATCCCGAAGGTATCGAGGTCCTCCTCAATAACAGATGGCATCATCCTGACCATTATCTGGTAGCAGAGCTCTTGGACCTCTGAGAGCGGAACAGGACAGTACTCCCTGAATATATCGACCTCGCGCTGGCCATATGCGCCCTTCTCTATGTTCGGCACAGCAAGCACGATCCTCCAGCTCTCAGGAAAGTCGTGGCGCGCTATCACCGGAGGAGGCCTGACCCCAGCGCTGGCGGAGGACGGCCTGAAGTCAGACTTCTCCCTGCCCGGGCCGAATGTGTGCCCGCCGTCCACTATAAACCCGCCCATCTCAAATGCCGCGACCCCTATCCCGCTGGTCCCGCCGCGGCTCACCGCAGATGCTATCTCCCTGATGTTCGCCTTATGCCCGTAAAGCTCGCAGAGCGTCTTTCCAACAGCGACAGCGAGCTGGGTACCACTGCCGAGACCCACATGCGTCCTGTAGCAGCTTCTGACAGATATGCGCGCCCCTCCCAGTCCAAATCTCTCGGCGACCTTCTTCGCCGCGTCCAGCGCCCTCTCAGCCTGCTCTCCCTCGACTGACAGATCCCTGTCGATCTCGCCCTCCACGACTATGTTCGGCTTGTCGAGCGCGATCCCCACACCACCATCGACCCGCCCGGCCTCACCGCAGAGGTCTGTGAGCGTCATGTGGATCCTTGCAGGCGTCTCTATGATCACCCTTCTTGTATCCTGAAACATGTTGTAAGGGAACGTCTCCCTTATGGCGATCAGCGGCTCTCCCTTTCTTATGATCTTGTATCTCCTGGAGAGCATCAGCTCCCTGGGAAAGATGTTGAAGAGCTGGCTCATCTTCTCGTCTGCATGCTCGCACTCTGTCTTTGTTATATCCCTCCGTGACTCTATGCGATGCTTGTGGAGTATCTGGCCTATCGGGATGTCGGCGCGCATCAGGTCGTTCCTGAACCCGGGCTCCAGTCTCCTGAGTGGGGTGTATGAGACCGCATGTATCAGCGTCTCGCCGGTGCGGACGTTCTTCAGCCTGACAACACGGTAGTTGACATCCTCACCAACCTCTATGTTGAGCTCTCTGGCGACGTCATCGGTCGCAGGCACCACCCTCTGCTCCAGCGTCTCGATCCCCACAGGCTCGCCTGTGATCACCTCCAGCAGGCTCGTCACAGAGCCATCGGTCCCCAGAAGCATCTTCTGTACAGGACTGAGCCTGCCAACGATCTTCTCGAGCTTCGCTATCTCCTGAGCCACAGGAAAGGCAAAGGTCATGTTTGTGAATCTGAGAGAATAGAATAAAGTTTTTCCCTTCCTGGATCCTGGCTGGATGGGGCATTGAGATGATGAGTTCGAGACTTCCGGGATTCTACAAGCTGCCTCCTGATGAGCGGCTTGGAAAGATCGTCGAGGCATGTGGTGATGCTGAGATAAAGGAGATGATAAAGAGCGGTCTGAGCCTGGACCAGGCAGACAAGATGGTGGAGAACGTGATCGGTCTCTTCCAGGTCCCGCTCGGGGTCGCTACAAACTTCATAATAGACGGGCGCGAGGTGCTGGTGCCAATGGCCACCGAGGAGCCATCGGTCATAGCAGCGGCCAGCAATGGTGCCAGGATGGCGCGCGACGGCGGCGGATTCTTCACCAGCTCGACAGGACCTGTGATGAGAGCACAGATACAGGCTGTCGATCTGAAGGATCCATATGGAGCAAGGTGCAGGATCCTGGAGCACGCATCCGAGATAGTGAGAACTGCAAATGAGGTCGACCCGATGCTTGTCAGGCTCGGCGGGGGAGCTGTGGGGCTTGAGGTGCATGTCATCGATTCCAGAGCCGGCCCCATGGTTGTCACGCATCTGCTTGTCGACTGCAGGGATGCGATGGGCGCGAACGCTGCGAACACAATGGCAGAGGCTGTGGCCCCCGAGATCGAGCGTCTGACAGGCGGAAGGGTTCACCTCCGGATAATCTCGAACCTCGCGGACATGCGTCTCGCCAGGGCGCGGGCGGTTTTCAGGGCAGATGCAATAGGTGGGGCAGAGGTGGTCTCTGCGGTATTCAAGGCCGCAGCGCTCGCCGAGGTCGATCCATACAGGGCTGCCACGCACAACAAGGGGATCATGAACGGGGTTACAGCTCTCGTTCTCGCGACGGGCAATGATACCCGCGCAGTAGAGGCTGGAGCGCATGCATACGCAGCCAGATCCGGGCAGTACTCGTCTCTATCCAGATACGAGATCGACGCCAACGGAGATCTCGTCGGCACGATAGAACTTCCGGTGGCTGTTGGCCTTGTTGGCGGGGCCACCCGGGTGCACCCGGTTGCAAGGGCGGCTGTGAGGATACTGGGAGTGAGATCAGCGGACGAGCTGAGCAGGGTGATGGCAGCTGTCGGCCTCGCCCAGAACTTTGCAGCGCTCAGGGCGCTTGCCACAGAGGGCATCCAGCGAGGGCACATGTCGCTGCATGCGAGAAACGTCGCGCTCCAGGCCGGAGCAAGGGGTGAGCTGGTGGAGATAATCGCTGAGAGGATGGCGTCCGAGCGGAGGATAAACATAGATCGGGCGTCTGAGCTTCTCAGAGAGCTGGGTGGTTCCTCTTGAGAGTGGGCGTTCTGGGCCCAAGGGGCTCCTACTCGGAGATGGCCGCATCGAGGCGGTTTCCGGATGCAGAGCTTGTCTACTATGATGATATAGAGGACATTTTCGATGCTGTGGAGAGCCATAAAGCGGATGCCGGGGTCGTTCCGCTGGAGAACAGCCTGGAGGGGTCTGTGGCTCTGACGCTGGATCTTCTGCTCAGAAGATCGCTCTTCATATGTGGAGAGGTTGTGATCCCGATAAGGCACTCTCTTCTGGGGAGGGGTGATCCAGATAACATCAGAATCATACTCTCACATCCCCAGGCGCTCGCGCAGTGCAGGCAGTACATCCGGCGGAGATATCCTGGTGTTGAGGTGAGGACCACGGGGTCGACAAGCCACGCAGCCAGGCTGGCTCAGGAGTTCCCGGAGATGGCCGCGATAGCGAACATGGAGGCTGCAAGGACATACGGTCTCAAGGTGCTTGACAGTGACATACAGGACTCGAAGAACAACGTGACGAGGTTTGTTGTTCTCTCGAGGAAGATGTCGAGGAGAACGGGCGATGACAGGACGTCGATAGTTGTTTATCTGGAGAAGGACAGGCCTGGAGCGTTATTCTCAATCCTGAGAGAGTTCGCGATCAGGAACATCAACCTCACAAGGATAGAGTCGAGGCCCAGCAGGAGGGAGCTGGGGGATTACTACTTCTTCATAGACCTTGAGGGGCACATAGAGGATGGCGCTGTGAGGGAGTCGCTCGAAGCCATCGAAAAGGCCGCCAACATGGTCAGGGTTCTGGGGTCGTATCCGAAAGACCAGGTGATTTTAAAGTGAAACTGGAGAACACTCGTGGTAATGTGCTATTCGGTATTGGTCTCTCCAGCAATATTGGGGGATTGCAAGCAAGTCGCTTAGAGCTCCGATCTTTCTCAGATCCACACTGCCGATTCTCTACAACAATGCCACCAAAGCAGATAGAAGAGTGAGAATGTTTTCTCAGAGGGCTATAAACCATACCAGACAGCTGTTGAGCGACTTAGGATAGCTGCAGCATACCAACGAACTCGCCAGTCGTCATGGCTTTCAAGCATTTTTATTACATAACTAACATACTCTGCATTGCCAAGGTTAATCAGAGCTGCCGCAGACCACAACCTCACATGAGGATCCTCATCTTCAAGGGCTTGCCTCAAAGGATTCACAGCCCTCTGATCCCCTATCATTCCAAGAGCCATAGCCGAAGCAGATCGAAGATCTGATCTAAGCCCTTCATTGTTCAGAATCTCGATCAGAGAACCGACAGCCTTTGGATCGCCCAGCTGACCCAGAGATCGAATTGCAGACCTAATAACGTCGGGGTTGTCGTCCTTGAGCATATCAATGAGCGGATCGGCAGCTCGTCTATCGCCGATCTCTCCCAGAGCTTCGATTGCATTTGCTCTTACTGAGGAGGCAGGATCATTCAGTGCACCTATAAGTTCGTAGATAACCTCGGATTCGTTGATCCCACCCAGAGCATTTGCCGCATCCGCTCTAAGATCACCATCCTCAGAATGAAGAGCTCTTGTTATCTGATCAATGTACTCTCTGTGCCCAAGTTTTACCAGGGATGATGCGGACCAGATCCTGACATGCGGATTTTCATCATTCAGAGCTTGCACCAAAGATTCAACCGCTCTGCTATCCCCAATCACTCCCAAAGCTATGACAGCATCTCTTCTGACCATCCAGTTATCGTCATGAGCGGCCCTTGTTAAAGGATCAACAGCTCTTGGATCCCGGATCATTCCAAGAGCTATGGCGACGCTTCCTCGGACGACCCAGTCATCATCTCCAAGAGCTTTTATGAGCGGATTAATGGCATATGGATCACAGATCTCGCCAAGCGTCAAAGCTGCTCTGGTCCGGATCTCACTCTGGGAGACGTTCAGGTTTTCTATTATTTTGTTTATATATTCTTTCTTTCCCAGCCTAACAAGAGCAGCTGCAGCTTGCATTATTACATAAGGGTTCTCATCCTGAAGGGTTTTTATCAGATGATTGATAGCTTTTGGGTCCCCATTCAGCCCAAGGGAGACTGCTGCCATCTCCCGGACCATCCAGTTATCATCATTCAGAGCGCGAATGAGGGCGTCAACCACAGAAGTATTAATTTTTGTGCCAGTATGATTAATGGATGCATCAAGAGTTGTGTCACTTGTTGCATTTGATAGAAGAATCGAAGAAAACAGCAGCATCAAAACCACTTTCATCATATACCCACTCTCCAGCATACGGCACTGAGGGTAATTCCAGCCTGAGTGGATGTGGATGCGCCGATCGGGATTCGAACCCGAGTTTAGGCGTTGGCAACGCCTAGTGATAACCGCTACACTATCGGCGCATCAGCAGTGAGTGCTCATGCGCTTTTAGGTTTTAAACGTTACGGGCCGGTGGGTGTTCGGATGAACACATGCCTGCATCGCTGGTGGATGAAGCCAGCTCGATCGGGCGCTGCAGATACCGTTCATGGGCCAAAATCACTGAATGGCTTCTCAGGGACCGGCATTCTACGGATAACAGACCACAGGTTCCGCGAGGTCGCATGCTGTCCTCTCAATGATACAGATACAGGATCCAGATCTCAGTGATTCGGTGCATGGTTTCTTCAGGGATTGTGAGACTGTCTGAGATTGTCTCAGACCATCCGGTCCTCAAGCTCCTCTGTGTGGAGGGGAACGAAGCTCATGTACTCCCTGACCATCTGCGGGAAGGCCCTCGCCTCCATGAACCTCAGCCCCAGCTGCTCCGCCCATCTCTGGATGCCGAGATCCTGGGATACGACTGCAGCATCCAGGTCTTTTGCGAGCAGCAGAACATCGATGTCCGGGGCGCTGTCGAGTATGCCATATCTCAGAGCCGCTCTGTACTTCTCGCGGAACTTTCTTATTATGCTCCCCACCACCTCCCTCTCGATCTCCTCCCTCATCTGATCCAGGCTCTGGCCTGTTGAACTTAAGGAGATGCACCGCGAGACGGCCTCCCAGATCGCCTCCTCTGACACGTTCATGCCCTTGTTGATCCTGCTCCTCATGTAGTCCACATACTCGTAGAAGATCTTCGAGGGTATCTTGACCCTGTACCTGTCGGGAGTCTTCTTGACAAGCCAGGTATCGACCTTTCCCAGTATGGCTATGTCACAGTTGTTGTTCCTTACGAAGTCTCTTATCTCGTTGTAAACCGATGGATACGGAACGTAGCAGCTTATACCCAGATGCAGCCTCGCCTGTGCTACACGATGGAGGATGGCAGACATGCCCTCGCAGAGCGTGCTGCAGCCCTCGCTCTCCCACGCCTGCGAGTCGGTGAGGGCGGTGGTATCGAAAACAAACCTCTGGCGCAACATCTGCTGGCTTTATGGATGACAAACTATTAAGATGTGACTGGTCATCGGCCTGTTTCGATGACCAGTCCTCAGAAGTCGTTCTCCTCCTGAATCTGATGTTCCTCAAGAAGCTGCCTGATCTGCCTTGAGACAGGGAGATACCATCCATCTCCTCTGCGGCGCAGCTTGCTGAAAATCTTCGCACATCATGGATCACAGGACTCCCAGGATTACATGCATTATCGCGTATGCTGTCCCGGCCAGCGCGATCAGCCCCACGATGATCCTCGCGGCGATCGAATCTCTCAGATTGCTTCTGTGAGCCACATGGGCAGACTCTGAGCAACCGGTATCAGGGCTGTGATCCACGCTCTCTCTCTGATGCTCATCGTAAAATGCATCCTCCTGCTCATAATCCGCGAAGCTCTCGATGACGTACGGAGCCTCGAGCGTGGTCTCAGGGCGGATGGTCTCAGGACTGACGGGCAGCAATGGTGCCGCTGCTGACACAAGCATGGTCTGCGCTGGCACGATGGATCTCCCGAGAGCGCTCTCCGCCGGCAAATCAACTGGAGAGCTCCTGAGATTCACAGCGCCCATCTCGACCACAGGCACCTCCTTCATCTCCGCAATGCTCTCCGCTTTTCTTCTTATCCGCTCGGTCCTGCCAACCGGTCCGGCCTCTGAGAGGTTCATCGCCTCATCCCATGCATAGATCCACCCGGTCCTGTCAATCTCCGAGAGCAGGCTCTGCGCGGCTGCCCAGCCGATGCTCATCAGGGCCTTTCTGTGGGCCCCGTAGTTCAGTATGTCAGACGGGCTCATTCCCTGAACGAGCTCGGATCTCCCAGCCATCTCGAGCGTCCCGGCGATCTTCTCGAACCCCTCCAACTGCGATGCCCTGAGATGCTCAGCAGCTCTCCTCAGGTTCGCCGAAGAGTCCCTCCGCTGCCTCTCATCATCCAGCGCCCCGTTGATGGCGACAAGCGCTTCGTGCATCTCTTTATACGATCCTGGGCTCCTGGCCAGCTCTCGAATGCCACCCATCAGGTACTCGCAGGCCACAGAGACCATGCCGAGTATCCGCCACGGCTCTGCTGTGTACAGGTCTATGCTCCAGAGCTCCTTTATCCCCTGCAGGCAGCGCACGAGTGATGCGACCTTCTCCCTGTCCTTCGAGGCAGTGCTGGCGATCGTGCTCTCTAGCGCGGAGATCGCTCTCTCACAGAGGGCGACGGCCTCGTCCTCACGGGGGTCTGCGCGGAGCTTCACGAGATACGATAGAGATCTCGCCTGGCCAGCAGCAGCCTTCAGCTCGGATATGAGGATCCTGGGATGATGCGCCAGCTCGCTGAAGCAGTCAGACGCCCTTGAATAAAGCTGCGACGACTGCCTCAGATCCCCCTCATCCACGTACCTGCGCGCGAGCAGGCTGTACGTGGCTGCGAGCGCAGCAACCGTGTTAGGGTAAACTGGAAGCATCTCTTTTCTTAACATCTTCAGGGCGCGCTCCAGAGAATCCCTGGCGGAATCTGTATCCCCCTTTTCGAGGTAGAAGCGGCCGAGGTTAGAGAGAACTATGCCTGCGTTCTGGCTCTGGCCGAGATCCTCGAAGATGGACAGACTCCTATCGAAGCATCTCTTCGAGTCATCCCACCTCCCCATCTCTGCATATACCCTTCCAAGACGGCTCAGAAGCCAGGCCGCACTCCTGCGATCCCCTAGCTTCTCAAACATCCTCAGGCTCTTCTCGTAATACAAGACAGCTAACTCCCTCTCACCCATCTCTGCGTAGACCCTTCCCAGGGATCCGGTCATCTGGGCGACGCCGAAGCTGTCGTTGAGCTTCTCGAACCCCTTCAGACCCTTGAAGTAGCACTCCACGGCTTTATCCCACTGGTACGCGCGCCTGTATGCAGATGCGAGGTTCCCCATGACATGGGCAGCGCTGCTCGGATCTCCTGCGTACTCGAACCCCTCCAGGGCTTTTTTATAGTATACGATCGCCTTGCCCAGGTCGCCCTTCTGCGCATGGACCTGGCCGAGGTTGTTCATCAGCACAGAGCGGACATGCGGCTCCTGCGCCTGGGAGAGCGCCTTCGCGTAGCATTTCATCGCGATCTCCGGCATGCCCGCCCGCCGGCATATGTCGCCAAGCCTCTTGAGCTCGTAGATGTTGCTCAGGCATTCGGAGAGCTCGCGACACACCTCCTCATCGATATCATTATCGAGACAGCTCTGCAGGAGCTTGACCACAAGACTGGCGCACCTGCCCTCGACCGCCCTGGGCTCGATTTCGCGGAGGGCGCCGGTGCCCCTGGAGAACGACTCGAATATCTCATGAAGCACTACTAATTGGTCCATCAGTATATCCAATGAGTTATATCTTTAAATAGTTTTTGAATGAATGAGATTCAAATAATTATATTTCACGACTGATTTTAATTAAATTCGAGATCCATTAAAAAATACATAATATATATTATTTTCATACTATTATAATATTGATTTCTTTTAACGAAAATAAAATTCAGTGTGGCTCATACCTGTTTTGGCGGAGAGACAACCTCGCAGGAAAAGACAAAGTCGATTGCATATGAATGGGGTTGACAGAGCTCGCTTCTCCGATGATTTCGCCAAATGAGCATTCAAGGAAAGCAGGCAGAAGACCCCCTTCAGGGGATGTCTCGACTTAGCTCTTATGTGTTTAGCAACTTGGGGGTTGTGCAATGTGGTTGCTAAAAGTATTCATTGCCACGCCTTCGACGTAGTCAAAGGGCTTCGACAGTTTCGACTGCGTCGAAAGGTTTCGACGAAGTCGAAACGCAGGAAGCCCTGCCCATTTAGGGGCAGGGAGGAAGTCACCTGCAGGCCCTTCGAGGGGAATATATTAAGCATGCTGCCAACTCCCCACCATGAGCCTCAGATCTTTCCTGGAGGATCTCCGCACAGATGGCCTTCTCGAGGAGATCCATGAGCATGTATCCACAGAGTATGAGCTGGCCATGCGCGCAGCTGGAAGGGGACCGATGCTGTTTCACAATGCAGATGGTCACATGTGCTGCATAAACATACTAGGAAGCAGGGAGCTTCTCGCCCGTGCCCTGAGGATGGACGCCAGGAACCTGGCGCGCGATCTCGCATCTGTCGGATATGAGGGACATGTCAGAGAGGTTGACTCTTCGCAGTTCCAGGAGAACGTCCTGGAGCCGGATCTTTCGCGACTGCCGGTGCTGAGGCATTTCAGAGGAGACGGCGGGCGGTACATAACATCTGGCGTTGTCGTATCGAGACTGGATGATAGGATCAACGCATGCGTTCACAGGCTGATGGTTCTCGACAGGAGAAGGCTGGCAGCCAGGCTTGTCCCGGGAAGACACACACATCAGATGTACTCCAGAGCCATCGAGACAGGCAGGAGGCTTCCAGTGGCGATCGCCATCGGCGTTGATCCGCTGGTTCTCATAGCAGCCTCAACAAGAGTGCCTGAAAGCAAGGAGTTCGAGTACGCATCCGCTCTGCGGGGGGATGTGGTTGAGGTCGTGACCCTCGACAACGGCGTTCCGGTTCCACATGCGGAAATCGTTCTGGAGGGTTACCTGACAGAGAAGAGGGCCCAGGAGGGGCCGTTTGTGGACATCACCGGCACGATGGATCTTGTGAGGGAGGAGCCTGTCATAGAGATCACGAGGATCATGATGAGGGATGACGCGATCTATCATGCGCTTCTTCCTGCAGGTGGGGAGCACAGGATGCTGATGGGCGTGCCGTACGAGCCGCTGATATACAGAGAGGCGTCAAAGGTCGTGAGGGTCAGGAACGTGCTTCTGACAGAGGGCGGATGCACATACTTCCACGCGGTTGTTCAGATAGAGAAGAGAGAGGAGGAGGATGGGCTGAGAGCCATAAAGGCCGCGATGGCAGCTCACGGGAGCCTGAAGCATGTGCTTGTTGTCGATACCGATATCGATATCCATGATCCGAGGGAGCTGGAGTATGCGATCGCGACCAGGGTCCGTGGCGATCAGGACATTTACGTGTATCCGAATGTGAGGGGAAGCACGCTGGATCCGAGATCTGTGGACGGGATAACGACAAAGGTCGGGGTCGATGCGACCGCGAAGCTGGACAGGCTCTGGAAGTTCAGGCGCGTTGCCAGACCGTGGTGAGATGGCATCCATGCGATCGAGCCTCCAGAACTGCATGGGAACAATCTCAAGATGTCTGGGACTGCGAAATTATTTTACATTGTGGCGACGTCTCAGACCCAGAACTGCATGGGAATAATCTCAAGATGGCTGGGTTGCATCCTTTCCGGGAGCTTGCGCCCCGCCTCACCATCATGTGAGCTCAGCGTCACGCCCATCAGGAATCGAGAATGGCATTCCATGCCCGGGAACCACTATCCTGGCGATGCCGGCGATCCTGTGCATGCTCCTGAGGGCGAGCACCCTGTCAACATGTATTCTCGGCGGAAGATCCTTGATGTGGTTGTCAGCGGTCGGCAGGGCATCGCCAGCGATCACCACATCCCCGCTGCACAGAACAGATATGCTGTCGAGCGTGTGCCCTGGCGTCTCCATGATCCTCACGCCCTGCGCAAGAACGCAGCCCTCGCGGAGACCTGTATGGTAGGAGAGCAGATCCGCGTTGCAGAACATATCGTTGCAGCCAGTGTGATCCTCATGCAGATGCGTGTTGACCACGATCTCTATGTCGTCTGGTGATGCTCCAGCTCTTCTCAGACCATCAAAAACCCTCTCCCGCTCATCAGCTGATCCGGTATCCACCACCAAGATCCTGTCTGAGATTATCAGCGTCACGGATGAGCTTGCGTAAAGGATGTTTCCAACCTCATCCCTCTTCAGAGAGCCCGGCTTCACGAGCACAATCTTCATGGGAATGACACCCTGGCCCATATGGTTGAATCATCTGAGAGGCGAGCTCTGGCAAACCAGCGTCAACCAGCAGTACATCTTTCCGCGGGATCATCGATCCGCTGAATCACGGGGATGGGCTGGCACCATTTCTGTGTCCAGAGAATGAGTGTCGCAGGCCGCCAGCTGATGGAGGGCGCTAGATCTCTGGATTATGCCAGATCCCACCTGCGCGCATGCAATCACAGCCTTGCTATATCCGAGGGCCTGCTCACCTCCACCTCGCTTCTGCCCATGTACTCGGAGACGCGCCCTCTCACCTGCACCCGATCGCCCGGTGACAGACTCCCTCTGACCTCCTTCGCGACCCTCGCGGGCAGGAAGATCTGCATCGGGGTTGAGTCCAGCGTGATTATGATATGACCGCCGGTGCGGGTCTCTCTGATGCTGACAATCCTTCCGCTCAGTGAGATATCATCGTCGGATCCAGAGACACCAAATGCCCAGTAAGCGACGGCCAGAGAGGAGAGGGCCATCAGAAGCAGGACTACCGCTATCTTCTCCTCCCTCTGAAGCCAGATGCCCACTGCCCCCGTAGATGTTACTTCTTGTTCTCCTTGGGACCGAACCGCTCAACCCATGCAGCATTGAGCGCCTCGAGACAGCTCTCGCAAACGCCCTTGTATGCGCCCTCGGGATTCGCAAGCGTGTGCACCTTGACCTTTATCGGTATCAGTGTCGGCTTTGCCACAGTACAGAGATCGCAGTCTGCCATAAAGAACTCCTCCTGCCAGACCTGCTGGCGCTAATACAAATTTAAGCTTTCTCTCGCTGCTGCCATCACAGCACCACATGGCCGGAGACACATGTTCTCCTCATCTTTCCGCCCGGCCAATCGGCGTGAACGCAGAGGGAAGAATCCGGGCACTCACCTCGCCACCTCACCCCCCATCACCTTTACGCCAACGCGCCTGCGTCTCGGCCCGTCCAGCTCCACAAAGAGTATCCTCTGCCACGTTCCCAGGAGAGGCATGCCACCCTCGACGGGTAGAACAACGCTGTTGCCCAGGATCGACGCCTGAAGATGAGCAGGACCATTCTCACCATGCTTATACCCTGCACCCGGCACGATATCTTTCATCTTATCGATGATATCCATTAAAAGACCGCTTTCCGCCTCGTTCACGATCACCGCTGTTGTGGTGTGGAGCGTGTACACCAGACATATGCCATCGATCACACCGCTCTCCCTGACAGCTCTCTGGACCTGGGGGGTGATATCCACCACCTCGCTGCCTCTGGTGGTCGCAATCTCTATCATGTGATTTGGATCTCAGTCTCAGATTTAAGAATGTAGTGCCGCGCCCCATGATGCTGGAAACTCAGTGGACAGACTGGGATTTCAGTGATATGAGCGCACGGCCCATCGGGTGTTTTCAGCATGCAGCTCTATTCAGCAGCCTCAGCCATTTCGTCTGCCCGATCTTACATCGCAAGGCTGATAAATTAATAGATGCAATTTATTTATGGTGATCTGATGGCTGTCATATCCCCAGAGGACATAAGATGGTTCCAGAAGAGAATAAACCGCATGCTTGAGGAGATGGGCATCGATTCTAAGGAGATGAAGAGGTTCCAGGAGCGTCTGACCGGCCTGATGGAGGAGATGGGCGAGGTCCCACCGGTAGACATCGAGGAAAGGGATGAGGATATTGTGATAACGGTCGACCTTCCCGGCGTGGACAAGAAGGATGTAGAGGTCACGATCACAGAGGATGGTCTGAGGCTTAAGGCCAGAAGGGAGCTGAAGGAGGGCAGCTACTTCCTGAGGGAGAGGCGCGGCAGCTTCGAGAGGATCATAACCCTGCCGGGCGAGGTCAAGGCCGATGAGGCGAAGGCCAAGCTCAAGGACGGCATCCTAGAGATCGTGGTGCCAAAGCTCGTATCCGCGAAGAAGAGGATCACGATAGAGTGAATGCATCTCCAGCGTCCGGAGATGAAGAGCTTATGGGGGTGCCAAGGCGCCCCCACCATGAATTACCTCGGATCTGAGAGGAGAAGCATGTGGTGCAGCTTGTCCCTCTTCGTCTCGAGGTAGTGCCTGTTGATCTCGTTAGGCTCGATCTCGAGGGGTACCCTCTCCACTATCTCCAGCCCGTATCCCTGCAGGCCCACGATCTTTCTGGGGTTGTTTGTTAGGAGCCTCATTTTCCTTATCCCGAGATCCAGGAGTATCTGGGCGCCTATCCCGTAGTCTCTCAGATCCGCTGGATATCCAAGCCTGTGGTTCGCCTCGACCGTATCGCTGCCGCCGTCCTGGAGCTCGTAGGCTCTAAGCTTGTTCGCAAGCCCTATCCCGCGCCCCTCCTGGTTCATGTAAACCAGAACGCCATTTCCGTTCCTGCTTATCATCCGCAGCGCCCTGCTGAGCTGCTCGCCGCAGTCGCACCTCTTCGACCTGAACGTGTCCCCTGTGAGACACTGCGAGTGCACCCTGACCAGGGCATCATCAGCTGCAGGATCTCCGGCCACAAGCGCAACATGACACTGCCCATCGAGCATGCTCTCGTACCCTATGGCCCTGAAGTCGCCGTATTCAGTGGGCATCTCTACCTCTGCGATTCTTCTCACAAGCCGCTCCCTTCTGATCCTGTATCTTATCAGATCCTCGATGGTCACCATCCTGAGACCGTGCTTCTCCGCGAACCTCTCGAGCTCCGGAAGACGCGCCATGGTGCCGTCCTCAGCCATGATCTCACATATCACGCCCGCCGGATACAGACCTGCGAGACGCGCCAGGTCCACCGCGGCCTCTGTATGCCCCGCGCGCCTCAGAACTCCGCCATCGAGCGCCTGGAGCGGGAATGTGTGCCCAGGGGTCGCGAGGTCTGCGCGTGTTGTGGATGGGTCTATCAGCGTCCTGATCGTCGTCGCGCGATCGAACGCCGAGATCCCGGTGGTGACACCCCGCCTGGCATCCACCGATACTGTGAACGCAGTTCCCATACTCTCCGTGTTCTGCTGCGTCATCATCGGGAGCTCCAGCTGGCGGATGCGCTCGGCGGTGAGCGGAACGCAGATCAGGCCGCGTGCATGCTTCGCCATGAAGTTGATGGCCTCCGGTGTGACCTTCTCAGCGGCCATCACCAGATCCCCCTCGTTCTCCCTGGATTCATCATCCAGCACTATCACGAACTTTCCATCGCGAATGTCCTTTATCGCCTCATCCACTGTAGAGAAAGGCATGATACTGCGGAGGTTGTGAAAAATACTTAAACTCTTGGGAGGTCCCTGAAAGAGAGAATTCTGAGATTCATTACTGGGGGCACATCGTTCAGAGGTTCAAGCCCACAACCGAGAACAATTGCGTGGTGGCTTATGCCGGTGATTCGGCAGATCGATGAGCTCGCAGAAAGATGTATTTGGTTCGCTCTTATGTGTTTAGCAACTTGGAGGTTACGCAATGTGGTTGCTCAAAGCACCCGTTCACCCTCGAGGGAGCGGATGCATGACTGGTGTCTCTTCGGGCAATTCATCAGATGGATAAGAGCGTTTTGGTTAACACTGGGGACCTGTCCGAATAAGAGTTCCTGAGCCAGATATTCGAGGCTTGAGGATGCTGATTGTTATGAGCACTTCTTCCTTATTCGGACACCTCTAACACTGGTTTGCCAGAGCTGCCTCTCCGACGATTCAACCACATGAGCCCTGCGCGTTTTAAGGCTGCTGTGTTGGATAACTTTTCCATATTTTCGTCTTTTAGATGTCGATTCCGGTCTATTTCCCATCCATTCCTGGAATCGTCTTCTGCTTACTGATTTTCAGGACATATCCAACACTGCACTGGATGCTCAATATCCTGCCCCAGATCTGAGCATCTGTAAATATCCGTCAGATATTTGGCAGAGATCAATCATCTGGGAGGCGGATGTCGCCCAGAGTGAAGATGCCAAAACAGCCCCCTGAGGTGAGGCGCAGGAACTTCTCAGAGGTGGCTCTCGGATACAGCAGTGAGGATGCGCTTCGCGAGGCTGATAGATGTCTGGGGTGCAAGAAGCCAGGATGTGTCGAGGGCTGTCCTGTCGGCGTCGAGATCCCGCAGTTCATAGATGCGCTCAGAAGGGGCGATGCTGACGAGGCACTCAGGATAATCAAGCGCAGGAACAGCCTGCCCGGGATATGTGGCAGGGTCTGCCCTCAGGAGGAGCAGTGCGAGAGCAGGTGTGTTCTCTCAAAGAATGACGAGCCTGTCGCGATAGGGAGACTCGAGAGATACGCAGCCGACTTCGGTCATGATGACAGGGGATTCGGGGAGAACACAAAAAGCACAAGAGGAAAGAGCATCGCGATCGTCGGCTCCGGTCCTGCAGGGCTCACATGCGCAGCGGATCTCGCACTGATGGGTTATGAGGTGACGATATTCGAGGCTCTGCACGAGGCTGGTGGGGTTCTCACCTATGGGATACCGGAGTTCAGGCTGCCCAAGAGCATTGTGAAGAGGGGGGTCGATTACGTCAGGTCCCTGGGGGTCAGGATAGAGCTCGACTCTGTCGTGGGGAGAACTGTGAAGGTCCAGGATCTTCTCAGAAGATACGATGCCATCTTCCTGGGCATAGGCGCTGGAGCCCCGAGATTCCTGAACGTCCCTGGCGAGAACCTCGGAGGGATATACTCTGCGAATGAGTATCTCACAAGAATCAACCTGATGAAGGCATACATGTTCCCCGATTTCGATACCCCGATAAAGAGAGGCAGGAAGGTTGCGGTCGTCGGTGGTGGCAACGTCGCCATGGATGCGGCCAGATCCGCTCTGCGGCTCGGGGCGGACGAGGTGCATATCGTCTATCGGAGATCTGAGGCTGAGATGCCCGCGAGGCTTGAGGAGATCGAGAACGCAAGGGAGGAGGGCGTGATCTTCGATTTTCTCACGAATCCGGTCGGGTTCAAGGGCGATGGGATGGTCAGAGCGATGGAGTGCATCAGGATGGAGCTCGGTGAGCCGGATGCCAGCGGCAGGAGAAGACCTGTCGAGAAGAAGGGCTCCGAGTTCAGCATGGAGATCGATACAGCGATCATAGCCATCGGCACGATTCCAAATCCCCTCGTGCTCAGAAGCGTTCCAGGTCTCAGAACAACAAGATGGGGCACTGTGGACGTGGATGAGAGAGGAAGAACATCGATCGAGGGGGTGTGGGCAGGGGGGGATATAGCGACTGGAAGCGCAACCGTGATAAGCGCGATGGGCGCGGGGAAGAGGGCGGCATACGACATCGATTCATGGCTCAGGGACGGCAGAGACTGGCGGCCCTAGCTCCACGATCCTGCCCTCCATGACATCCTTTTCTGTGATGTTTACGAGCGCCACAGCCCCCCAGCCATCGGTGGATGGCGTGATCTCTACAACCTGATACGGCCCCGCAGCTTTTATGCCATAAGCGCCCTCAGTCGAGTACGGCACCCTGATCTCGTAGCTCCCGTTGCGCGGGACAGCGTAGTTCACGTACTGGAAGGACCTGCCCAGGTTCGAGCTGAGGTTCAGGACAGCGACAATGATCCTGTCATCATTTGCTCTCCCCCTGATGACCGCTCCAGGGACGTATTCGAAGATCTTGACCATCGCTGCTGGCTTCCCACCATAAGGCCCCGCAAAGCTCCTCGACTCGTGGATGAGACGGAAGTGCTCCATGTAGCTGCAGTCATCGAGATGCAAACCCGCCAGAATGGTTCTGTTGAGCCGCTCCAGATTGTGCACGGTCATCACCCCGTCTTTTGCGTCGATCATCTGATATGTGGACGGATCCTCGCCGAGCCAGCTGCATATCGCCTGGAGCTTTCCATAGATCATGGTGAGATCCGTGATCACGTACCTGGCACGTCTGTCGTTCAGAATCCTCACAGCCGATTCCTCTTCCTCGGATAAGAAGAACCTCGACCCCTCCACGACCCCTGTCTGGAAGTTGTTTGCAACCACCGGCCGCTCTCCTATGTAGACTATCCAGTTTCCGTAGTCCCACCAGCACATCACGCCATACTCAGGGATCTGGAACGGCTCCTCGAAGTGACCTGTCTGCGGGGTGCTGTTCCTCAACCATTCGAGCGACTCGACCCAGTCCTGGGTGATCGCAGGCTCAGAGCTGACTATTCCGGGTAGATCCATGATGGGAAGAGCTATCATGATGGCAAGGGCCGCTCCAGCGATGAACCTGCGCGAGGGGTATGATCTGATCCAGATGATCGCCCTGATGAGCAGCAGAGCCATCAGTATGGGCCCTACTGTTGATGAGACGTAGATGAACCTCTTCTGGCCGAATGTCAGGGCGAGCGCCAGGACTGCCCAGATCAGGAGGAGCAGTCTTGCATCCCTCTTAACACCCCCTGTTATGGTCTCATGGAGGAGAAGAGCTGCTCCCAGGATGTAGAGGAGAATCCAGAGCGTCAGCAGCGTGAAGGGGTCTGTATTGACGAAGAGCGGCTCAGCCTCTGCTATCTTTCCTGTCATCCCTCCCCCGATCAAGTAGACCATGGCGCTTTGGAGCCGGCTGTGGTTGATGAGTATGATTATAATAGCAAACGCGGTCAGGGACGCCGGCAGAACGATCCATGGGAGATTCTTCCTGAGAGCCAGCTGCTGTGCGATGGCTGTCACAAGAACGGTTGCGGTGATGATCAGGATGGCAAGAAAGGATATGTGCAGCCAGCTGCTGAAGCCGAATGGCAGGACAAGAGCAGATGCGACGGCAAGGCTCATGAGCAGAGGCCTGTAATCGAAGGCGCTGCCACCCCTCAGGCTGAGAATGGCCCGCAGAACTGCAAATGATGGGATGATTAGAAGGTAAATCGGTGCACCTGCCCAGGTATAGGCGAGAGCTGCCACTGCGATACCCGCGCATATGCTCCATATGTACCCCCCTCTGAGCGTGTACAGCAGGAGCAGCACTATCAAAGAGAAGAGGAGCACCTCAAGGCTGTGGTGATCCGGAGAGCCGAACGACGTCCTGATCACGCTGTAGGGGCATACAGCCAGGAGGAGTGCCGAGATCAGAGCGGTTCTCCCATCAAAAACCTCTTTCGCGATGGCGTAAACAACCACCACAAGAATGCCGCCCAGGATTGGGGAGATCACCGCTGCGACCGTCTCCACAGAGCCCTCACCGATCAGAGGTGCTGCAACATGCGCAAGGGCCGCAACGGCGATGTCGAAGAGAGGAGGCCATGATATCTCAAGGCCATGAGGGTAGTTTATGTACGAATCGAACCAGAGCGTGTGTGGAAAGTGGTGGAATGTGTAAAAGATCCTTCTGAGATGGTAGTACTCATCATAACCGTCGAAGATTATATCGCCCCTGTACAGTGCAGGAGCAAGCCGTATGGCCAGGCTGAGCATAACAGCGATCGCAAGAGGTGCAGCATCTCTTCGGTTCATAGAACCTCCTGGGGTGCAGAGCAGCGTAAACTCCGGTCTTCAGACCCTATTAGTTGATGCGAATCGTCCAGATGGTTATCAACTCTCGCTGTTATTAGCAGGAGGTTGATAATCTTTTAGGTCTGGGCTCTCCACATCCTGATGCAAAGATGGCCATACAGGCTGCTCTGTAAGGAGCACAGGGTTAAAGATTGCACATTAATAATGTTATTAAAAGTATATAAATTTTTCATGATATGCTGATAGGAATCCTCATATCCATTGGCCACAATGGACAGGGTGATGTCCAATGTCAGGTAACATATGCTATGCTGGATGTTTGCTTTTGGTGATCTGTCTTCTCACCCTCGCGGAGGGGAGCGTGGTCGTAAATGAGTTTGAGCTGAATCCGCCATCTGACCAGCCGTATGCGGTGGAATGGATCGAGCTCTTCAACCCCGGTGATGAGGATGTGGATATCGGAGGATGGCAAACGGTCATCATCTCCACGGTGCCCGGGGAGTCAGGCGCACAGTTCCCATGGTCCGGAACCATCACAGTGCCTGTGGGAACGGTCCTGAAGGCAGGCGAGTACAGGGTCCTCACCGGCGACCAGAGATGGGATCACGGATTCAACGCGACCGTAATACTCTATGACCAGGTGGGCAATGAGGTTGACAGGACGCCAATGCTGACGGACGACAGGGATGATGGCTCAGACTGGTCCAGGTATCCAGATGGTATGGACACAGACAGAACCTCTGACTGGGCGTACATCCCATCGACGAGGGGCAAGCCGAACGTCCTGCCCTACTGAAAGGGCGTTTCAGACAATGGATAGAAGCTCAGGCGGCGGGGATCGCATATTCCGGCCGGTGATCAGGCAGTTCGACCTTAAGGATCTGCCATCCATTATGGAGATAGACAGGGAGGTCGGGGGTGGTTACAGCCCGGAGCTGTTCATGACGTTCCACGAGTACCACCCCCAGACTATGCTCGTCGCCGAGGTCGCCGGGGAGGTCGTGGGTGTTGTGATAGGTTTCAAGCACACACCACTCGAGGGGAGGGTATTCTGGCTCGCTGTGAGGTCTGCCTACCAGGGGCGCGGCATCGGGAGGAGCCTGCTCTCTGCGATTCTCCGTCTGTTTAGCAGGCTCGGCGCGGTGAGCGCAACGCTAGAGGTCAGAATAGGGAACAGAAGGGCGCAGAGCCTCTATTCATCCATGGGCTTCGTGGTTGATAACGTGATCCCCAGCTACTACTCAGATGGTGAAGCAGCCCTGATAATGCGCAAGATCTTGTGAGGCGATCTGGCGGCTCAGACCGATGCGCACCGGCATGCGCTGAGTCTCCGACCTGTGCTGAATCTTCGACTTCAGGTACATTATCTGAAATTCTTCTCAGAACAAAGATCGTCTCGTCTCTGTCAGCTCTGCTCTCTCCCCTTCGTGTAGATCACGTCCAAGAGATGCGAATCAGACCTGCTTCGTATCATCCTGTCGATGATCGCTGGGAGTCCGCGGGTGTGCACCCTGCTCAGGACGCTGTTTATCACCACCATCTCCCCGACTTTTATCCGGTCGGTCTCGTTATCAGATGCAGGGAGTATGGCCTCGCCAAGTGGAGATTTCGATAGCGCATCTGGCTTGGAGCTGTCGAGCGGAACGATCCTGAAGTACTTCCTGGCGAAGAGCGGTCTTGAGCTTCCACCCTCAAGCCTGGAGAGCAGAACCCTGTCCTCGAACGGTATCAGATCGGTGTTCTCGACTATCGCCTCACGGTTCAGCCCGAGCTCCCCGGGATCCAGCTCTGAGGATCTCCCACCAACAGGCGTGACGTACCAGTGCCTGAGCGTCTCGATCGGATAAGGATAGGTGAGACATCTCATGATACCATGATCGATATGGCGATAGATAAAACTATTGCCGGGGGACGCCCTCGCCCTCCAGATTCCGATGCATAACCAAAATCCATATATAAGAAAACTTTAAAATTAAGTTTAGCCTATTTCAAAAAGGAGGCTTCCATGTTCCGCAGTACTTTGTATCTCACGGTGGGCTTTGTGATACTGATTGGGGTCGCATCATCATACGATTTTGGTTCGAAGGTGGATAACGCCTCACCAGATCTGGGTTATCCTCTGGTCGACTTTGGCGGATCCCAGGTGCCGATAGACATAGGATACTGGGATGTCGGGCCGAATCCGCAAATCTTCGATGAAGAGGACATGGTCTACCTGCACTTCGGAGGCGCAGTTCCTACTACGATCAATGCGAACGATATTCGTCTGACAACCAGATCAGACCTGGGACTGAGCGCGGGCACCAAAGTGATAGCAAGTGACATCGATTGCGACAAGCCACTGAAACCTCTGCCAGCACCGCCGCTCACAGCAGGCATATACTTTATGGATCTGTACGGCTCTTCTCCCGGATACGATTTCAATGATGCGATATATCTCAAGACCCTGCTTCCAGCCGGAATCACGGCGACAAATGACGTGCGACTGAGCGATATAGTTCATTACGATAGCACTGTTCTGCCTGCAGGTACTAGGGTTCTGGATTATCACGCGGACCATAACAGACTCATAATCCCGATGATAATCGGATTCCCGATCTATCCGCCCGTCTGGCAGCAGAGCATAGCGACGATCAGATTCTACAACGCAAATGGCAACACGATGAATGGCATACCGATCTACGATTACAATGATGATGTGTACATAGACGTCCCGTTCTCGCCGCTATCGCCCGGAGTCGTCTCGGTCAACGATGTGCGTCTGACTGTGTAAAGCGGCCAGAGCCAGGTCCTGCAGCCATATCAAGCTGCAGGACCTGCTCTCTGTGCACAGTGCATCAGGGCATTCAGAGGAGCGCGTGGAGACAAAAGCGAGGTCAGAGGCTGCCACTACAGCCCTGGGGACAAGCAGCTTGTTTTTAAGTGGGCTGCCCTGCGGCGCCATCCAACCGACGCAGCTCGAAGATCTTTACGGGCTGGTCGTTGAAGGGAGGGACTGAACAGCAGGAGCGAAATCGCCATCATGCTCCTCTCGGGCCGAGAACCTTTCTGAGGAACAGACCCGGTCCCTTTTGCGGCTCTCTCCCGGGTGCAGGTCCTTTAACCGGATGCCCGATCATTACTATCGGGGTGCTGACGCCGCCGTGCCTCGACCTTCTGGGCCTGATGTTCACCACGATGGGCCTCTCGATCTCATTGCTCACGATCATAGCCGTCCCTGGAGGCAGCCTCTTGATCTCCTCCTCCAGCTCGGAGCTCATACCCTCCAGCCCCTTCGATAAAGCCTTGAGGTCATTTGGATTCGTCACGCGCATTATTATCTGGGTGTTGCACTGGGAGAGAACGTTCTTATCGACCCTCGCAGGCCTCTGGCTTATGATCATCAGACCCATGCCAAACTTGCGCCCCTCTGCAGCGATCGTTCTTATTATGGATGTTGACGCTGCCTTGCCCGTTCCCCTCTCAGGTATGTAGTTGTGTGCCTCCTCTACGACAACCATCCCTGGGCAGACCCTTCCAAGCTTTCGGGCCTCGAACAGGTCTGTGAGCAGCTTTGCAACTATCATCGGCTGCATCTCCTGTGGGACTCCGGTCATGTCGATCACAGACGCATGGCCCCGCTGGAGGAGCTCCTCAGGCCTCGTTGGCTCCCCTGAAAAGATGCCCATCTCGAGAAGCTGCTCGAGCTGCCCGATCAGCGTCCACTTCGACTTGGACGTGGACCTCTCAACCTGCTTTATTATATCCTCAAGATCGTAGCTCTCCCTCTCTGATCTCAAAGAAGCTATCGCCTCGTAGAGAAGAGCCACAGATCCATTGGTCGGGTCGTCAGGAAGCATCCTGGCTATATCCCTGGCAGAGAGGTTCAGTCCATCGAACCTGAACGGCCTGTCCGCCCTCGGGTTTACCGCAAGATTCGCTGGAGTGTACACAGTTATGTTGTAGCCCTTTGGCTTAACCCCGAACCTGCCGAAGTCTCCTTCCCTGTTCGGGTACCTCATCGAGCCGTACTCGCCGTGCGTGTCTATCACGAGAAGAGCCACACCCTTATCGAGCAGCTCCTCCAGGATCACGGCGGCAGTGTACGATTTGCCGCTGCCGGTCTTGGCCAGAACGCTGCAGTGTTTCTGCACAAGCGTGTTGGCATCGAGCTCCACCCTGAGATCGTGCCCTTTCAGGACGCCTATGTACATATCGCCTTTTGCCAGCCCAAGTGCAGCAGCTATCATCCTCTCATCTGCTGCATAAACCTCTTCTCCGGGCCTGGGCGGCGTTGCAGGCGATCTTATGCGACCGTCTGAGGGCACTCCTATAACACGTGCATCTGCAACGACCCACTCCCTGCACGTCTGTGTGCAGCCCCTCTCCATGTGGGCGATGCTGTACGCGGTGTTCGATCTCCTTATCTCCTCAACCTGGGCGAGTATCCAGCTCTTGCCCTCGCCCCTGACTTTAACATAGTCTCCCCTGCCCACAGCGCCGTGGATCATGAATTTGAACTGCAGTGGGCTGGTCTCACCCACTATTACACCAACAGAACCTCGCAAGGATCATCACCGCTGCTCAGCTACTCCCTCTGGTAAATCTGTGCTTCACCTTAATTATATTTTCTCTATAAAGAGGTCAGGCCGTGGAGGTCAGCTCCCTGAGCTTCCTTATCGACTCCATCGCCTTGGCAGACTCCTTCAGCTTCTGATCCTCAAAGTGTTTTATGATCTCGTCTATCGAGACCTTGAGGGTGTACACCTTCATGGGCCTGCCCTTGCCCTCGCCCTTGACATCGCGCTCCTCGATCCAGCCGTTCTGTCTGAGAAACCTCATCCCTATGCTGACCTCCGGCTGCCTCAGCCCCGTGCCCATCTCGATCTCCCTCGAAGAGACCTCCTTTGCGTTTGAGAGGTATGTGACCAGAGCCGCGACATTCCTCTGCACACCGAGGCTTCTCAGCGCCTCGATGAACTCCAGATCCCGATCGTCCAGCACCTTTACAGTGTAATCCTTCATCCACGACCACCATTAACCAAAGAGCTTTTACATATAATAGAAATAACGTAATCATATAAATAATTTGTTTTGAAACTTGTAGATATTTATAGAAAGTGTGCATCTGCATATCATTGATGCGCGACTGCAGCGTATCGGCATGCTCCCCTGCAGTTCATAATCAGGAGTCTGTCGTGGGATCGGCACTGAAGGTCATCCCGGAGATCACCGCTCTACAGCATTAATACTTCTGATCTTGTAGGCATATTCGCGGCCCGCTTTCGTTGTGCACTTCATCGAGACCCGGAGCTTTCGGTCATGTACCCGAGATTCGCGCGCTCAATCCGCCCAGACTCATGAGAAATCTCGTCAGCTCTCGAGTCCAGCGATCCCGTTCGGGTATTCGATCCTGCTGGTACGAAAATATGCCCAGCCCATTTTATCCACATGGGCGAGCTTGCGTCATGAGCGTTTTTCTGGAGTGTCCAAGCTCTCTCCTCAGCGCCACGGGTTAAAGTTATATACAAAACCCCTGATGAATCATTGACATACAATGGCGTTATGTGGGATTGCATACGCTTGTTGCAGGGAGGACCGAACATGAGAATTATATGCGATGCACTGCTCCTGATGGTGGTTTTATCTGCAATGATGCTCACAGCCTCCTCTCAGGAGGATTTGCAGGTTGCTCAGGGATATGATGTGGACCAGTACTTCAAGCAGAAGCCGACATATGATATACAGCAGTTCGTCAAGACCAGAGATACATATGATGTTGAGGTGTACTTCAGGCAGAAGCCGCTTTATGATGTGCAGGCGTACTTCAAGCAGAAGCCGGCCTATGATATACAGCAGTTCGTCAGGACCAGGGATACATATGATGTTGAGATGTACTTCAAGCAGAAGCCGGCCTATGATATACAGCAGTTCGTCAGGACCAGGGATACATACGACATAAGGCAGTACTTAACAAATCCTCCATACCATACAGTTCCAACAAGCCCTTAGGCCAAGCAGCTGTGTAGCCGGCTGAGATCGCTCCTGTGGGTCTCCCGGAATAATTTTGGCCCCGGATTCCACTTTTTGGTCATGCGGATACAAGGGGGCAGCATGTCTTCGTTGAATCGATCCGGACGCTCTCATGTGCGCAGCAACTTGCATGCAATGTGGCCGCTGAAAGCATTCATTCGTCGAAACGATCGCATGACCCCACCCCTTCGGGAAGGTCATCAAATTGATAAAGGCGGATCTGGAATGAACGGCCCTCAAACGTGTTTGTCTTAAACAGGATATCGAAATGGATATCCAGAGGACCACTAGTCTTTGTGCTGCGCATCACAGCTTGGTTGATGGCTGTGAAACAGTTATTGCTCTCGCGCTTGTCCACACATCATGGTAGACCACAGAGCCTGTGCTTAAGCCCCCCATCAAAAACGCTGAGCATATGCATTCAAAGGTTTCGGGCTCCACAAAAGATCATTACAGTAGATAAATTTAAATATAATCAATGAACCAGTTTCTCTGGAGGGGGTGGCTCTGAGATACAACTGGGCTGGCGATACGATCGTCAGGGATACAATAGTCTGGAGCAAGAGGGCTGTTCTGGGGAATGAGAACGTCTTCATCCCCACAGATATAAGGGAGTGGATATCGTACCCGGACAGCGAGGTCATAAGGCTCGCCCTTAAGGAGATGGATCTCCCGGCATCCAGGGCGGCAGGGACGTTCGATGAGAGGGCCTGGAAGGTCTGGAAGTATGTGGCTGAGAATGTCGAGTACGTCTCCGATAAAAAGACGTTCGGCATGCCCGATTTCTGGCTCTTTCCGGAAGAGACGCTGACGCTGCGCAGGGGAGACTGCGAGGATTCATCATTTCTGCTTGCCACACTGATGATCGCCAGCGGAATAAGCGAGCACTGTGTCAGGGTGGTGATCGGGAAGGTCGTCACGGGCAGCACAACATACGGCCACTGCTGGGTGGTCTACCAGAACGAGAGCGGCACATGGTGCCTGCTTGAGAGCACCCTGAACTCGGTCCCGCAGAGGCTGCCTCCCGCAGATCCGTTCACAGAGCCGGAAAGCAGGGACAGGTATGAGCCACAGCTCTGCTTCAACCGCAACCACATGTGGTCCATAGCGCCCGGCGAGATGCGCCTCTCAGAGTACATCAACTCCAGGGAGATCTCCGGCGGGTACCGTCCTAAGAGCCCAGAGATCTGAGCCGCGCCTCGATTCCCCGCCAGTGCGACCCCTGCCAGTAGATCTTTCCGCACCTGGAGCACATCCATCTCCCGTTCCCCATATCGAGGAGCTCGCCATTGCAGATGGTGCACCTCTCCGGGTTGAGACCGAGGTTGATGCCCCTCTCCTGCACCTCTCTCAGCTGGTCATCGATATGAGAGGATCTTATGAGAATGCATCTCACTCCGGCCCTCTCACAAAGCTCTGCCAGAGACCTGTCGCGCGTGAGCAGCGTTCTCCTATCCCCTGCCTGCGCGATGAGATCGCCATCGCTCATAGACCTGGGATTCTCCACATCGTGCCCCGCAAGCCTCAGCCATCTTCCCAGGCGCATCAGCATGTGATCCACCACAAACTCAGCCGTAGAGAGACCTCCGCAAGCAAACGAATGTAATGTCTATAAAGGCCTGCACCAGATATATAGCCATCTGAATCAATCGTTCTCCGGATGAGAAGGGTTGCTTGGGGGATAACCGGCGGCGGCCAGTACCTGGCCGAGAGCGTGAAGGCGATGCGCGAGGTCGCGGCCCGGAACAGAGTATGCACATTTGTATCAAGAGCGGGCGAGGAGGTTCTGCGCATGTACGGGCTGCTTGATGTACTCCAGGAGATCTCCCGAGGAGGCTATCTGGAGGAGATCTTTTTGGAGAGCGAATCTGGAAGGAGCTTTCCGATGACTGGAAGGCTCATGCTGGGCAGGTTTGACATGCTCCTGATCGCGCCCGCCACATCGAACACCGTGGCGAAGATCGCATGCGGGATCTCGGACACGATCGTCACAAATGCGGCCGCGCTGGCTGAGAAGGCAGAGGTGCCGGTGCTTGTGCTCCCGACTGATCTCAGGGAGGTTGTGACGAGAGCGCCATATGCTGTGAACCGGGAGGTGTGCAAAGGATGCGAGATCTGTCCTCCGCAGACAGCCTGCCCTCAGGGTGCGATATCAGGCGATGACATTCGCTCCATAGACCTGATGCTGTGCGATGGCTGTGGTACGTGCCTTCCTCTTTGCAGCAGCGGTGCGATAGATGCTGTTAGGATGAATGTCAGGCGGAGAGGCATCGATCTGAGGAACATCGAGATCCTCAGGGAGAGGGGCTACGTTATCCTCGAATCGCCTGAGGAGATACCAGAGGCTGTTGAAGGTGGAGTTTTCAAGAGGAATAATATGCATGGATCTGAATGATCCGTTCGCTCTTTCTGTTTGGCAACTTGGAGGCTGTGTGGTCTGGCTGCTGTAATCATTCACGCTCTTTGTGCGCAGCAACTTGCATGCAATGTGGTCGCTGAAAGCATTCATTGCCACACTTTCGACTACGTCGAGGGTAAGTCGAAACCTCCCCTAATGGGATGGGTCTTCTGCCTGCCTTCCCATCATCGATGATGGGATCAGGATGATTCATTCCTGACCCTCTCGATATCCCTCCTGAGACCATCGCTCATGCTCACCCCGTCGAGGCTCTGCTTCGCCAGGCTCTCGAGCGTTGGTCTATCATACTTTATGCCATCGAGCCTAGCACCGCGCAGATCGACATTTGTAAATCCTACCGAGTAAAGCTCCGAGTCCCGCAGGTCTGCCCCGGAGAGGCTTGTGTTGGTGAGATACACACCTGTAGCCCGTATTCTCCTCAGATCCGCCATGCTCAGATCTGAGTTCTCCAACATCACGCCCCTCATGATGGCATTTCTCATCTTCGCAGACCTCATCACAGCATTCGACACGTAGAGGGCCTCAAGGCGGCATCCGGACATATCAGCACCGCTGAGGTCCGCCTGTCCGAAATTGACGCCGTGAATCACGAGCTCCGGCATTTTCACGCCTATGAGAATCGCCCCACTGAAGTCCGCATCATCCAGCCTCGCATTCGTGAGATCCGCTCCAGACAGGTTTGCCCTCAGGGCATACGCCTTTACGAGATCTGCGCCGCTCAGGTCTGCGCCGCTCAGATCTGCCCCGAAGAGCTCGGCTCTTGTGAGAAAAGCTCCGGATAACCTGCTGTCTCTCAGATCCACCCAATTCGCCCGCGCGCCGAGCATGTTTGCCCTTGTTAAAATCAAATCATGCATCCTCGCCTGGGTGAGATCTGCACCGACCAGCCTGGCACCGCTCATATCCGCGCCCTCAAGCACAGCACCGCTCAATATGGCGTTCGTGAGGTCCGACTCCCTCAGATCCGCCCCTGAAAGATCTGATTCTGAAAAATCAACGCCCCGAAGGCTTGCTGAGGCCAGAGTTGCCCGTGCCAGATCTGCGCTGAAGAGCATGGATGAGTCGAGCCTGGCACCGCTCAGATTCGCCCCGCGCAGATCTGTAAACAGCATGCAACACCTTCTCATATCCGTGTTTGAGAGGTCTGTGAACGAGAGATTCGCGCCCGAGATGTTGGACCGCATCATAACCGCGCCTGTAAGCTTGGAGCTGGTCAGATCCGCGTCTCTCATCACAGAGTCCTGCATCGATGTGCTTCTCAGATCTGAGTACCTGAGAGATGCGCGTGTGAGGTCAATGCCATTGAGGTCTGAGCTGCTCATGTTCACGCCTGATAGATTCGCGTCTCTGAGGGTGGCACGGTAGACGAATGCGTTCCGGAGAAAAGCTCCGCTCAGATTACACCCCTCCATCTTGGTGCCGTTCAGATCTGCCCCATCCATCCTGGCGCCGACGAGAGTCGCCCCGCTGAGCCTGGCGTTCTCCATCTCTGCCTCTGTGAGATCGGCGCGGCTGAGATCGCTTCCTATCATGTTTACACCGATGAGCTTTGCACCTCTCAGCCTGGCCTCACGCAGATCTGTGTTGTGTATATCAGCGCCCTCGATATCCGCGCCGGAGAGGTCTGCAAGGCTCAGGTTCGCGTCGTATATCATGCTGTACCTGAGATATGCTCCGGTCAGGTTCGAGCCGCTCAGATCCGAGCCGTTCAGGTACGTCTGGTTCAGGCTCGCGCCGCTCATGTTGTGCCAGCTGAGGTTCATGTGGCTCAGATCTGCTCTGTCATGGAACGGCTGGTTTATTATGATGCTGCCAGCGGGCAGAGATCCGGGGGAGATGCTGAATCTGCGAAGCTCGACCATATCGAACATGTAAACATTTGGACTGTTATCGATTATGGGTATGCTATCCGGATCTGCGCCCCGGAGTATGCGCGCTGCGATCTCTGCGGCCCTCCCTCCCTGCGCCTTTCCACTGCTGAGGTTGCCTCCAACTATGCCATGACCCAGGCACATCTTCCACACACCATAGACAGGCACAGGACTGGCCTGCCGGAGAAGCTCGGCGCTCTCCTCATAGGTGAAGACCCCTCCGGCGCGATCCCGGTTGAAAGTAAGAAGAAGCACAAGCGCATCAGGGCCGAGCCTGGATACATTCTCACAGAGCTCGTCTGCCGTCACATTATCAAGAACCTCAAAGGTGAGATTGAACTTTGGTATAACACCCTCCAGGATCCTCCTGTTTGCCCTTCCTGTAGTGGTGTTGTCATTCACGACCACTATTTTATCTGCAGATGGATGAAGCCTGAGCATGAGAGCGATCGTATCCTCGATGCTCACGTTCAGGAGAACCCCTGTGAATCCACTGACATTGCTCAGCATCTCAGGCCTGAAGTCCTTCACGCCGCAGAAGACCACTGGAACACCTGGAAAGAGCTCGTCCCTGTTCTTCAAAAGAAACCTGAACGCATCATCATCTGAGGATATGATGACATCAAATTGTCTGTCACCGTATCTCTCAGCGTACAGCCTCTTCAGAAACTCCATTCTGGACTCGTTCAGCTGGACCTTCTTGGAGTCCATGTACTCAACCGTGAGATTCGCATCCGGCGCATCGATCGCCAGCCTGAGGCGCACGCCATTGGTGACATCATCTGTCCAGGCCATGCCAGGGTTGTAGGAGTTCAGAAGAAGCACCTCGCTCGCTGGAGCAGCGCCTGCGGTCGTGAGGAGGATCAGAAGAACGGCAAACAGGAGATGTACCCTCATGGACAAACACCTGTGAATACTACCGAAAAGAGAGTATTAAGACTTTTCCAGGCAGAGTGATACGACAGTTATCACACCTGGCTCAAAGGCGCTCATCCCCCGCCGAAAGGATATCCTATGCAGAGTTTTGGTTGTGTACTCAGATCACTGATCCTGGCAGCAGGTGACATCACAGGATTTGTGAGCTGTTATGCCAGTGAGTGCTGATTCCTGGAATTCCATTCAGCGATTCGAGCAGGCGACCAGATTTTCTGCTGGTGGATCCAGATCGGTCGGGTCGTGCATTCAGATCACTGAAACCAGCAGCATATGGCATCGCAGGATTTGCGATCTGTTATGCCGGTATATGCAGATTCCGGAATTTCCATTCAGCGATCCGAACACACGACCGATGCATGCCGTCAGTGGGATTCAGCATCGTGCCGGTGCACTCAGATCCCTGACAGCCTGCTCAGCTATTCCAGACACCACCGATTCCTTGGGATCCATTCGGCGAATCTGGCCCGTGAATCTGCATTGGGAGCGGTTCACCTTTTGCTCGATAAGAGCAATATTGCTTCGATCACCAAATTTATATCCGGGAATGGTCCATAGAATGACAAATTCAACCCGGGTGAGCCATATTGAGGATAAGAGTGGTAAGCTCCAAGAGCGAGATAGAACGACTGAACGGGGATGAGCTCTTTGTGCACCTCGCATTCAGGGCATCGAATGCGGACATCTTCAGGCTTCTCCAGAGATGCCCCCAGCTCAAGGCGATACAGGTGCCCGCATCTTACTATCGGACGCTCTCACAGGCCGGCAAGATGTTTCTGCAGATCCACGGGATCTCCCTTATAGAGGGCGATGTATGGGGCCACAGGAAGGATCTGAGCGAGTACCTGATAATAGATGAGCAGGATCTGCGGAGGATATCAGAGCTCATGAGCTCGGGTATGAGCCCAGAGGATATCGCAGAGAGCCTCTCTGAGGATCTGAAGGTCTCACCCGGACTGGTGAGGTTTATAGGCGAGACTCATCGCTCATCATAGACATACAGATATCGAGAACCTCCGGCACGCCCTCTCCTGTGAGCGTTGATATCCTGATGCCATCTGTGGGATGCTCAGATGGTATATCCGACTTGTTGTATGCCACAACGACGGGCAGCTCCAGCCAGGTCTGTATCTCCTCAAGGAGCCTGAGCTGGGCATCGAGCGGGTAGCCGCAGTGGCCTGTCGGATCTATGAGAAAGAGCACGACTCCTCTGAGGTGCCGCATGGCAGCGATCGCCTGCCTCTCGATCTCGTTCCTCTCAGATAGCGGCCTGTCGAGAAGCCCTGGTGTATCCACGATCTGATATTTCTGATCCTTCCTGTTGATGTGACCGACGATCAGGCCCTGTGTTGTGAAGGGATAGCTGGCGATCTTCGGCCTGGCCCTGGTGACCATGGCGAGAAAGCTGGACTTCCCGACATTCGGATAGCCTGCGATTATTATCGTGGGAAGGGAGGGGTCTATGCCGGGAATCTCCCTCAAACGCGCTGCTGCCTCGTTCAGAAAGACGAGATCCTCATCGATTGATCTGAGAACAGATGCCATTCGCCCAAGAGCAGATCTCATCTCCTCAGCGCCCCTGGGGCTCCTCATGTAGTCTCTTGATATCCTGCGTATCTGCTTTGAGGCCCACCCCACCCTGGAGAGTGATACACGGAGCCTGTCCACACCGGCCACCGCATCCACGAGATCGTAGTAGAACTCAGGCAGTTCCTCAAACGTTGGAAACCTCCTGACGATTGATGAGAGAGAGGTGGCCAGGACCCCGCCAGCTGTGCCGACAAAGGCCGCATCATTCCCTGCAGCTTTCACAGCCTTTGAGCCGCGCCTGAAGGCCCTGTCGATGAGCTCCTGTGCATCCGGAACCGTAGACAATCTTTCGAACATTCCTGGTGCCAGGAGGTTGACCTGATGAGATAAATGGTTTTCGAAAGCTTTATATACCAGTGGTGCTCTTATTCCTGCTGAGGTGAACTATTGAAGAGGCTGGGAACAGCACTCCATGTGGTTCAGAATAAACTTATTGTTCGCAGGGATGCAGCCGATCCTCCAAAGATTGGATCTGTGGTTGTTGATCGAAAGAGCACAAAGATCGGTAAGGTCTCGGATATCTTCGGTCCTCTGGAGAGGCCGTATGTTATCGTCAGACCCGCCAGAGGAGTCGACGCGACGGTTCACGTCGGAAGCATGCTCTATGTGGAATCTCCCAGGAGAGATGGTAAGTGGAAGAGATAGAGAGAATTAGAGAGATAGAGCGCACAGAGCAGGAGAAGATAAAAGAGCGCATCAAGCTCCAGCGCGAGAAGGAGAAAGAGGAGGAGCTTGATAAGTATACTGTAGAGTGTCCCGAGTGCGGAAGTCGTGCTCTGGTCAGGGACTATGAGAGAGCGGAGCTTGTATGCTCTGACTGCGGCCTGGTCATAGACGAGAACTTCATCGATCAGGGTCCTGAGTGGAGGGCATTCGATCACGATCAGAGGATGAAGAGATCAAGGGTCGGCGCCCCGATGACATACACAATACATGACAAGGGTCTCTCCACGATGATCGACTGGAGGAACAGGGACTCGTACGGGAAGACGATATCTTCGAAGAACCGCGCCCAGCTCTACCGCCTGAGGAAGTGGCAGAGGCGCATAAGGGTCAGCAACGCCACAGAGCGCAACCTCGCATTCGCCCTTTCGGAGCTCGACCGAATGGCGTCCGCCCTCGGCCTCTCCAGAAACGTGAGGGAGACCGCGGCTGTGATCTACAGGAGAGCTGTCGAGAAGAACCTGATCCGCGGCAGGAGCATAGAGGGCGTCGCGGCTGCTGCGCTCTATGCTGCGTGCAGGCAGTGCAACGTGCCGAGGACGCTCGATGAGATCGCCGAGGTCTCCAGGGTGAGCAGGAAGGAGATCGGAAGGACATACAGGTTCGTATCGCGCGAGCTCTCGCTCAAGCTCATGCCAACGAGCCCGATCGACTACATCCCCAGATTCTGCTCCGGGCTCAACCTCAAGGGTGATGTCCAGGCGAAGGGCATAGAGATCCTCAGACAGGCCGCAGAGAAGGAGCTCACGTCAGGACGCGGCCCGACCGGTGTCGCGGCTGCAGCAATCTACATAGCCTCGATCCTGTGCAACGACAGGAGGACTCAGAGGGAGGTGGCTGATGTCGCCGGCGTGACAGAGGTCACCATAAGAAACAGGTACAAGGAGCTCGCAGAAGAGCTGAACATTGAGATCATTCTCTGAGGGGCAGCGTATACCCGCTGCACGCCGGGAGGAAGCGCGCCCCGATGATTAAAACATTTGTACACCATTGGACTGCGCAAACCATTCACTGCATACAGCTCATCCTCTGATTGCGGGTTTGAATCAGAACAACCTGCCAGGAACCGGTTTTTGGCATAATACCCTACGACTCCTGTCGTCCACACGCTTACAGGAAAGCATGGAGATATCCCTCCTCTTGAGGGGATGAATGCCGTACGGCTCGGTTACCCAGCTGGCTTCTGGCCATCAGATCCGGCGGATGAGTGAGCACATTCAGCAGCACGCATGATGTTAAACAACGAAGGACACAAATTTTCAGGCTCATCGATTCTTTTTTATCATAGATGCACATAACAGCACGCGGGTAGATACTGATGTCTGGATACTGGGATCCGCATATGGAGCGCATGCCAGCTGAGGATCTTAAAGCGCTCCAGCTTGACCGTCTGAAGGCCATAACTAGATACGTCTATGATCACTCGTCGTTTTACAGGCAGCGCTTCGCTGAGGCAGGCGTCACACCTGATGATGTGAAGGAGCTGGATGACATAACGAAGCTTCCGTTCACAAGAAAGGTCGATCTTAGAAATACATATCCAACAGGAATGTTCTGCCTTCCGAAGAACTGGGTCGTGAGATATCACGTCTCCAGCGGCACAACCGGCAAGCCGACGGTGGTTGGATACACGAAGGGCGATATCGAGACATGGACAGAGTCGCTCGCGAGAGCCCTGACGTCCATCGGGCTGGGCAGAAATGATGTCATCCAAGTCGGCTATGGCTACGGTCTTTTCACCGGGGGTCTCGGCCTACATTACGGGGCGGAGAGGATCGGTGCTGCAGTGCTACCAACAAGCACGGGCAACACGGAGCGCCAGATCGAGCTGATGCAGGACCTGGAGAGCACCGCGATAGCATGCACACCATCATACTTCCTCCACATAGCAGAGGTCGCCGAGAGGATGGGCATCTCCATCAGAGAGGACACAAAGCTCAGGGCAGGCATCTTTGGCGCAGAGCCGTGGTCTCTCGAGACAAGAAGAAGGATAGAGGATACGACAGGCATCAAGGCCTACGACATATACGGGACCAGCGAGATAAGCGGGCCGCTCTTCACAGAGTGTCAGCACCAGAACGGGATTCATGTGTGGGCCGATATGTTCCTCATAGAGATCATCGATCCGAAGACAGGGGAGCAGGTCGAGGATGGAGAGCAGGGAGAGCTGGTTGTGACCACGCTGAACAAGTGGGCGATGCCTCTCATAAGATACAGAATCGGCGATCTCACGATCAAGGAATCCGAGCCGTGTGAATGCGGCCGCACACATCCGAGGATAATGAGAATTCTCGGGAGAACAGATGACATGCTGGTAATCCGCGGCATAAACGTCTTCCCGAGCCAGATCGAATCCGTGCTGATGAACATACCAGAGGTCGGGCCACACTACCAGATTATTGTCAGCAGAGAGGGCGCGCTTGACGTGATGAAGGTCAGGGTGGAGCTCACCGACAGGGGCTTCAGCGACAGAATAGGCGATCTCATGGCGCTGAACAGGAGGATATCCAAGGAGCTGAAGAATGTGCTCAACATATCCGCAGAGGTTGAGCTGGTGGAGCCGGGCGTCATACCGCGCTCAGAGGGAAAGGCAAAGAGGGTCATAGATACCCGTAAGGTGTAAGGAGTGGTTTTGATGAGCGAGATAAAGCAGATATCACTTTTCGTTGAGAACAGGCCTGGCAGGATGGCCAAGGTCTCGAAGACGCTCTCAGATGCTGGAGTCAACATAAGAGCGATGACCATCGCAGAGGCCGGCGATTTTGGTGTTATAAGAATGGTTGTCGACGACCCGCAGAAGGGTTATGAAGTTCTGCGCAACTCAGGGTTCACTGTATCGATGACAGATGTGCTGGCGGTTGAGATGCGTGATACGCCCGGCGGGCTCTATGAAATAGTCAGCGCTCTGGGGGAGAGCAACATCAACATCGATTACGCATATGCATTCGTTACCGCAAAGTCAGAGAAGGCGATGCTGATAATGCGCGTTGATGATATAGAGGCCGCAAGAAGAACCCTGAGCTCAAGGGGCGTCAAGATAGCAACACCTGAGGAGATACAGAAGATCTGAAGAGCGAAGCTTCAGGGATGGCAGGATCAGAGTTTGGGTGAGAGACCTGTACAGGCATCGATCTGTGCAGGTTTTCAATCCCTGCAGAGGTTCATGCTGCTGCCTTTCAAAGCACGAACGTCTGTTTAAATCATCCCATGAATATCACGTGGCAGTCGATTTTGACAGCCCTGTTAGAGCCATGTAGGCTATCAGCGCCTCAAGCTGTATCCTCTCGTTCGCCCCCTCTGTTATCCTGAAGTCTATCTCTCCAATCCGGTTGATCATTCTGACCTTATCTGCATCAGGCACATCCAGATCTAGCATCTCGCGGTGGATCTGGACCACCACGTCCTGTCCTGAGAGCCCCTGTACGAGGAGAAGATCGTCGAGCTCGTTTCTCGCGCCCGCAAAATCCCCGGATATCGCCATTTTTATCAGATTCCTGATCTGCTCCGGCCTCGCCATTGATGTTATCTGGTAGATCGTGTTCATGTCCACCTTATCGCTTATCAGGGCCGCGGCCTGGAGCGCGTTTATCGCCTTCCGCATGTCTCCCCTTGCGACATAGTTTATGGCCTCGATGCCATCTTCAGTTACCTCCACACCCTCCTGCTCCGCGATGTACCTGATCCTCTTCTCAATGGCCTCCGGAGTCAGAGCCCTGAACCGGTAGACCGCGCACCTCGACTGTATCGGCTCTATGATCTTCGAGGAGTAGTTGCAGGAGAGTATGAACCTGCAGGTCGCGCTGTACCTCTCCATGGTTCTCCTGAGAGCTGACTGCGCATCGCTTGTCAGCGCATCTGCCTCATCCAGAAATATCACCTTGAACTCAGCCCCTCCCAGAGGCGCCATCCGGGCGAAGTCCTTGACCTTTGTGCGAACGACATCTATGCCGCGCTCGTCAGAGGCATTGAGCTCGATGAAGTTATCCCTCCAGCCCTCGCCGAATATCTCGCGCACTATGCTGATCGCAGCCGCCGTCTTTCCGACACCCGGTGGCCCTGAGAAGAGGAGATGGGGCAGGTTTCTCGTGGCCACGTACGACTTAAGGCGCCTGACTATCTCAGGCTGGCCCACAATCTCATCCAGGCTGGTGGGCCTGTACTTCTCAATCCAGATCTCCTCTTTGATCGGAACCCCTCCAAGAACTCATTCCGCTATCGATATATCAAGATTCCCTCACTCTGTGCGTGCTGTATTGAGATCAAAATACGACACGTTGTGAGGATCGCATCCATCATGCGATACAATATGGACCGCAGCCACCGTCATGCGATCAAAAAATATGGAATAGCCTGCGCAACCATCTCTGGATGCTGCCAGCTTCAATGCCGAGAGACTGTGTTGCTAAGCAGGTATCGCATAGACCCATGTCACGCCTCTTCCGCCGGTCTCGCTGTTCTGCGACCATGTGGACGGATCGGAATCGATGACCTCATAGATACCTGCGGGAAGCAAAATATCCGGCTCAACAACCCAGTAGGCATTGGGCACCCCTCCCATTCCAGCCTCACCGTATGCCTGCCATGGCCCGTATGTATTTCCCGCCGAATCTCTGAGGGATATGCTTCCCGGAGCCATACCCTGACCATAGTTCCAGTGGTAGGTGCGGATCTTTGTGATTCTCATCGGCCTGTCCAGAGTGAACTTTGTCGGTGCTGTTGGTTCATTGTAAACTGATGCAATGGTCGGGGTCTCAAATATCAATGTCCCTTCAGCGCTGGCTGATCTCGCAGACGCATCTGCATCAGACCGGGTCCCGGTCCAGTCGCCACTCCAGGCGCCCTCAGAGCCGTATCTCCAGCTGCCTGAGAATGTCCTGCAGTCATCAGAGATCGTCAGCTCCACGTCCCCTGCATCATGCGGAGGGCTGTACGTCGGATATTCTGACCATCTGCCGATGAGTCTGTTTCCAGCGATCCTCCCTGCAATAATGCCCTGATCGTGGGTATAGTTTCCTGTTACGCTGTCACCGACCTGCTCCAGCATCAACGTTCCCCAGTTGGTCTCCCATCTGCCGCTCCAGTCACATGCTGTGCTGCCGGTCGATATTTCTGGTGGTGTTACTTTGCTCCCCTTTGCGGGGAAGATATAGCCGTATCCTGTAGGCATCCTGACAAGCCTCACGACATCCTTCCCTCCGGATTTGATCATGGAGATCGTGAAGGCGCCTGCGTTCGGATACGCAGGGTCACCTGTGATGAACTCATTTGTGCAGGGTTCGATATCTCCGCCGGTCCATGTGCCCGAGATGGTCGTGGATCTGTCCTCCCATGGGCCTGTTGCTGTGCCGGTCAGATCGAGCCTGACACCTGTGAGATGGAGGTACTGCTCGCATACAGGATCAACACTGAGCGTGCCTCTCACAGCACTTCCGTTGAATACCAGTGCCATCCGGGCAGGGCGACCGTCATACTCTGTATATCCAGAGTACTCAACACCCATCTCGCAGAGAGCAGTCTGATGTAAAAGGCCAAGAATTAACAGGGTTGTCAGAATTCTCACTATTGACATGAATGTATGTCACGGACGATCTTGTTTATAAATATGCACTTGTTAAATATGCATTTGTGATTCTCACAGTAATAACAGTGACTCCCTGTACGGCCAGACGCCCGGAGTTTGCGTCCTGGAGATATATTGATTCAGAATACAACAAAAAATGGGGACAGCGTGATCACTTCACCTGTCCGAGCGGGAGTATGACCCTTCCGTGCGCCTCATTCAGAACCTGAGCCAGGCCTGTGTATATCGCGGAGAATCCGCAGATGATCCCTTCATAGCCGGCCAGCGTCCCTATTGAAGCGCTGCCTGTTGCATCTCTGGCCGCGAGCAGGAAGAACAGTATCGCCAGCGAGAGGAAGACGAACTGTAGGGCCCTGTTCGCTCTCAGTGTCCCGAAGAACATGACCGCAGTGAACAATCCCCACATGAAGAGGTACGCTGTCATCGCGGGGAGTGATGCCTTCTCTCCGAGATTCACGCCGGGCATCAGTATCAGACCGACCAGCGTGAGCCAGAAGAGGCCGTAAGAGGTGAACGCTGTGGTTCCGAAGGTGTTCCCCTTCTTCCACTCCATGATTCCGGCTATTATCTGTGCTATGCCTCCATAGAAGATACCCATGGCCAGTATCATCGCGCTGAGCTCGAAGTAACCCGCATTGTGCAGGTTCAGGAGCACTGTGGTCATGCCGAAGCCCATGAGCCCGAGTGGGGCCGGATTCGCAGTGGTGTCGAGCACCTTGATGGTGGAGTCTAGCGCCTTATTCGTCGCCAAGTATAAATCCCTCCTTCATTTGCAACCTCTGGCGGAATCATAATATTAATTTGTTACCCTAAAGATATAAATTAAAAATAATGCGGTTTGTTTGCCCCATGGCACGTTTAAATACGAAAATGATCAAATAGAACGATAAATTATTTCAAATGCTCCATCTCAGGGGGCGAACATCGCGATGTTCGGCGCTGGCTCAAGTTGCTGGACTTGATTATGGATCGCGGGCTTGAATCGCTGGATTGCATTTCAGGAACGCTCTTATGTGCGTAGCAACTTGGGCAGCATGCAATGTGGTCGCTGAAAGCATTTACTGCCACACTTTCGACTACGTCGAAGGCAAGTCGAAACGAACGCATAGCATGACACCTGCTCCTTCGGCAAGTCATCAAATGGATAAGAGCGTTCAGGAATTGGCGATCACGGCGTGACATCACGAATCCTGGAGCGCTCTTATGTGTTTGGCAACCTTGCAGGTCGTGCAGTGGGTTGCTGAACGCACATATTCATTCACCAAGAATGCATTGCAGGACCAGTGATTCCACGGGCAAGTTATCATAGATAAGAGCGTCCTGGAGATCAAAATGCTGTAGATCTCAATGGAGAATTGGATATTATCGAAAATTTTATGCAGATCCTGAGCATCGTCTACATCATGCCTGACAGAAAACCAAAGGTGGCATGGGGAATAACCGGAAGTGGTGACAGGCTTCCAGAGATTGTGGACATGATGAAGAACGTCCAGGATATCTACAGGGATGCTGTGGATATCAGGGTATACATATCGAGGGCAGGGGACCAGGTGATCAAGTACTACAAGCTCTTCAACGAGCTGGAGGCGAACTTTGACAAGATCTGGGTGGAGGCGAATGCGAACGCCCCCTTCCTGGCCGGACAGCTGCAGCTGGGAAAGTTTGTTTTCCTCATCATAGCACCTGCGACATCCAACACTGTGGCAAAGATCTCCCTGCGGCTGGCGGATACGCTTCTGACCAATGCAGCGATAATGGCGCAGAAGGCATACGTGCCGCTGTACATAATGCCATCAGACTACGAGGAGGGCGTTACCACCACGAGGCTGCCTGACGGAAGGGACCTGAAGCTCAGGATCCGGCGTGAGGACGTGGAGCATGTGAAACGCCTGGAGGCGATGGAGGGGACATTTGTTTTGAGAAGGGTCGATGAGATCCCCGCAGTCTTCGAGAAACACTTTGGGAGACCATGACCTTCAGCTATGCCATACAGAAGCGAGAATAGCCACGGCCAGCGCGACGAGAGTCTCCCCAGCCCCGAGAGCTGGTGCTGTCCTCACCTTTTTTGCAGCATCTGTCTCTTCGTAACTTACATTTCTGAATGATCCCGTCGGGCTTGCCAGTATGCCCTCTATAACATCCAGGACGACCAGATCTCTATCTCCGCCAGCGTAGATGTTGATGACCTGGATATCTATACGCTTCACGCCGTAGTAGACAAAGTGATCTCCGATCCCCAGCACAGATGATGTGATTGGAGATCCACTGCTGTAAAGCGTGAGCCACACCTTGCCTGCCTGCGGGTCCACATCCTCCACCACAAGCGTCAGGTTCCCGGCGAACTGGAGAGATTCTCCGGTGGTCAGCATGACGGTCACTCCGCAGGATCCTGTGTGCATGCACGCGCACAAAATGATCGCAACTATTGCTTTCAAGAGTGATCTCATACCAGCCCTCCCCCGCCATGTGTGGATGCAGACAAATCAATCTCCCGCATGAACGAGTACATTCTGACAGCGAATCTCATGCCCATCTGACCTCAACCTCATCTGTCCTGTAATTAGGCCTGACGCCGGAATTCTCAACAGGCGTACTCACGCCGCTCTTGAGCATCACCAGCCCGGTATATGCTATCATCGATCCATTATCGCCCATGAAGCGTCTCTCAGGGAGATAAAACCTCGCACCGCGCTCCTCGCACATCAGCCTCAGCATCTCTCCGAGCCGCTGGTTGGCCCCAACACCGCCGACGAGCATCGCCTCGTCCTTTTCTGCATGTGCCATGGCGCGCTCGGTCACCTCAACGAGCATCGCGAACGCGGTCTCCTGCAAGCTATAACAGACATCCGCCAGATCGTATCTCCTGGCGGCCTCTGTCGCAGCGGTCGCAAGCCCTGAGAAGGAGAAGTCCATCCCCTTGACGGTGTAAGGAAGAGGTATGTACCTCTTTGCCTTCCTCGCGAGCTCCTCTATACGTGGCCCACCTGGATGTGGCAGGCCAACGGAGCGCGCGAACTTGTCCAGCATGTTTCCCACGCTGATGTCCAGGGTCTCGCCGAAGATCCTGTAGCGACCTCGCCTGAGGGCGAGAACCTGGGAGTTGCCACCGCTCACGTAGAGCACCGCAGGATCCCTGGCGCCGGTCTTCCATTTCCCTATTTCAATATGAGCTATGCAGTGGTTCACGCCGACGAGGGGGACACCGAGCTTCAGGGCGAGAACTCTGGCTGCAGTCGCGACAGTCCTCAGGCACGGCCCGAGGCCGGGTCCCTGTGAGAACGCGACCCCATCTATCTTTATTCCGAGATCTCTGGCGCCCCGGATCACCTCTCCAAGCAGCGGGCCGATGTGCTCTGAGTGGTGCTGCGCCGCCTCTCTCGGGTGGATGCCACCCCTCGCAGGCGTGTATGTTGCAGATCTCTCTACGATCACATCATCCTCGTTCACGATCGCTGCACTCAGGTTCCAGGCAGTGCCCTCAATACCAAGGACGTACATGGCAGACTCCGCTCTCTTTGAAAGAATGCTCTCCGAGATCTGGCACGAAAATGGCATTGAATGCGATTTTCATCCACATGGCTGACCTCGCGTAATGAGTTCTCCACAACCCTGTGCCCTCAGGATTTCCATGTCTTTATGAGTTTCGACTGATCACAGAGCCCACAGCTGCGGTTCATACGTAGTCGAGACCTATATCCTTTCGGTACCGCATCCCATTGAACCTTATCCTCTTTATGTTGTCGTATGCCTTCGATCTCGCCTCTGCAAGCGATGCTCCCTTTGCGACCAGCGTCAGTACCCTTCCACCGGTGGTGTAGATCTTTCCGGAATCTCCAAACGCAGTGCCGTTGTGGTAGACCAGAACATCCTGATCAACATTCTCGAGGCCTCTTATCGGGATGTTTGTGTAGTGAGCTCCCGGATAACCCGGCCGCTCCTCAGATCCGCTGGAGAGAGGTTTGACAACGCGGCCGCTGACAGCGCACACGCCAAGGTGATACTCAGGGCTCCATCTGAGCTCGATCTCGTCGAGCCTCCGGTCGAGAACTGCACGTGAGAGCTCGTACATGTCTGTTCTGAGCCTGGGTAGGATCACCTCTGCCTCAGGATCCCCCAGGCGGACGTTGATCTCCAGGACATAGGGCTCCCGCTCCCCATCGCGCTCCACGATCATCAGGCCGAAGTAGATGAAGCCCCTGTACCTCAAACCCATATCGTAGACCCTGCGCATCGTCGGCCTTGCTATCCTGGACATGATGATTTCTCTGAGATCATCATCAAGCCATGGGTGGGGGGAGAAGCCGCCCATTCCTCCCGTGTTCGGGTTGTTATCTAGGTTCGGGTTCCCTGAGAGCCTGTTGAAGAGCCTTATCGCTGTGATCTCATCAGGCGCGAAGGCCTGCTTGTAGTCCATCGCCGACTCAAGCGGAAGTATGTTTTTGCCATCCGCAATGGCAAAGAACATCAGCTCCCTTCCCTCAAGCCTCCTCTCGAGCTCAATCCTGCTGCCCGCATCCCCGAAGATCCTGGGATCGACCATGATCCTCTCCACGGTGGAGAGAGCCTCCTCCCTGGAGGAGCATACCACAGATCCCTTGCCTGCTGCGAGGCCGTCCGCTTTTATTACAAGATTCTCTGTGGGGTGGGCATCGTAGAACTGATTGACGAACTCCCTCGCCTCATCGGGATCATCGAAGTTCCTGTAGGGCGGCACCGGCACCCCTATCTCGCTCAGGAGATCCTTCGTCCAGCATTTGGACCCCTCCAGCACCGCAGCACGCCTCTCCGGGCCCACGATATCCAGCCCGCGCTCCTCAAATGCATCCACTATGCCCGCTGACAGGTACCCCTCCGGGCCCACGAACGTTAGATCGATCCTGTTCCTCTCTGCAAATGATAACATTTCATCGATGCCTTTGATCTGAGAGCCATCTGCCTGGGAGCATTTCTCCAGCAGACTGCTTCCCGCGTTTCCCGGAGCCACGAAGACCCTCTCGACAGAGGGGCTCCTTGCGAAGGCATGAGCTATCGCGTTGCCCCTCCCCCCCGCATCGACAACAAGAATCCTTGCGCCAGCCATCTGCACCCAACTCGATCGGGAAAGGCGTGCAGATAATATTTATAAGCCATCCCCCAATCATGCCACAGATCAGGCGACTCTGAGCGCCATCGTTAGCATCTCACGCTCAGAAATTGCGCCACGATGGTGGTGTTGTATTTGCAGACCCAGGAGAGGCTGTTGGAGATAATACGCGACAGGAATGTCGAGTTCATAAGGCTGCAGTTCACCGATATCCAGGGTATAGTCAAGAATGTTGCGATTCCGGTCACGCAGCTAGGGAAGGCGTTCAAGACCGGAATATCATTTGATGGATCCTCGATTGAGGGCTTCGCGAGGATCCAGGAATCAGATATGGTACTGAAGCCGGATCTGGACACCTTCTGCATACTGCCCTGGAGATCCATGGGCGGGGCGAACGAGGCCAGGCTCATATGTGATGTTTACACATCAAAAGGTGTTCCCTTCGAAGGTGATCCCAGGTATGTTCTCAGGAGAAACCTCGAGGTCGCTGCGAAGATGGGCTACACGATGAACGTAGGCCCGGAGCTGGAGTTCTTCCTATTCGAGAGGGAGAACGGATCCGGCACAAAACCACATGACTTCGGCGGCTATTTCGATCTTGGCCCTGTGGATCTTGCAGAGGATGTCAAGAGGGAGATCGTGCGCGTGCTCATAGAGATGGGGTTCACCGTAGAGGCAGCGCATCACGAGGTTGCAAGGGGCCAGCATGAGATAGACTTCGTTTATGATGACGCCCTCCGCAACGCAGACAAAGTCGTCACCTTCAAGTACGTCACAAAGACGATCGCGCTGAAGAACAACCTGCGCGCGACGTTCATGCCCAAGCCGATATACGGCCAGGCGGGATCCGGAATGCACGTCAACATCTCTCTCTTCAGGAAGGGAGAGAACGCATTCTTCGATCCCGAGAGGCCGTACAACCTCAGCGACCTTGGACGGTACTTCGTTGGAGGGCTGCTCGAGCATGTTCCTGCTGTAACTGCGGTCACAAACCCTCTGATCAACTCCTACAAGCGTCTCGTCTCCGGATTTGAGGCGCCCGTTTACATCAGCTGGTCCGGGCCTAACAGATCATCTCTAATAAGAGTCCCTGCGGCGCGGGGCCTCTCGACACGCATAGAGTTCAGGTCTCCTGATCCGTCATGCAATCCATATCTGGCATTTGCGGCGATACTTGCAGCCGGTCTGGATGGAATACGGAGAGGCATAGATCCAGGAGAGCCGATGGATGTCAACCTCTATGAGCTTTCGCAGGCTGAGCTGGACAGGATAGGAGTCAGGACGCTGCCATCAAACCTGCATGAGGCGCTCCTCGCCCTTGAGGAGGACAAAGTAATCAGAGAGGCCCTGGGAGAGCATGTCGTCAACAACCTGCTCAGGCTCGGAAACCTCGAGTGGAGGAGCTACAACACATACGTCCATCAGTGGGAGATCGATCGGTACATCAACATAATCTGAGCTCTGGTCCGCACCTCGCGGGGCGGGGCAACTCCAGCCGCTCAGAAAGTCTCCTCAATCCATCTTTTTATCTCATCACGCACGCGCCTGAAAGCATCGATCCCACCACCCGAAGGATCCTGGAAGGCTCTGTGCATGTGGACTCCTGGAATGAAGGGACACGCATCTTTAGCGTCGCAGAGTGTTACGATGATATCGAAATTGATATCCTTCAGCCTTTCTAGCCCCTTCGCTCGCTGCCCCGATATATCGATGCCGATCTCGGCCATCGCTCTCACAGCATCGGGATCCACCTCTGTGGGTTCGGTGCCTGCGCTGTACGCCTCATACCTGTCTCCTTTGAGCGCCCTGAGAAGAGCCTCTGCCATCTGGGATCTCGCGGAGTTGTGCACGCATACGAATAGAACCCTCTTCATGAGAGCCTGTCTGGAGAACTTGCTATAAAATGCTCCTGCTGCAGGATAACCGCACCTGATCTTCTCAGAACAGCCTCTTCTGCACCCATCCGTTTATCTTCAAATACGGTATCGCCTTCCTCCTGACGCCAAGCCTGATGAGATCCGATGGACACACTATCCTATTTCTTCTCCGGTATGAGATGATCCTGCGTGCGCTCTCCGGTCCTATGCCAGGCACGCGGATCAGGCTCTGAAGGTCTGCCTCATTCACATCGAGCGGCCAGTCGAGCGATTCCCTGGCCAGCGTGACCTTTGGATCCTGATCGATAAGAAATCCATCATCATCGAAGGCGTTCTTGATCTCCTCCGGAGACATCCCGTAGACCCTGTAAAGCCAGTCGAGCTGGTAGAGCCTGCTCTCGCGCCATCTCGCCTGTGGCGTTCTATGCTCAAAGATCGTCCCCTTGAGAGGAACAAATGCGCTGTAGTAGACCCTGCTCACCCCGATCTCCCTGTACTCCTTTACAACCCTGTGGAATATCTCGAGGTCTGTTTCGCCTGCTGCGCCGATCACAAGCTGTGTCGTCTGGGAGCCGCTGGAGCGTCTCGCCAGGATATCACGTATGTACATCTGTCTCTCCAGTATGTCCCTCTCGTAATCCTTCGTGGGGCTGAGCTCCTGCATCACATCCCCGGAAGGCGCCTCGATGTTTATGCTCACCCGCTCGGCGAGCTCCACAGCCTGCTCTATGAGATCTCTGGACGTCCCCGGGAGAATCTTGAGGTGGATGTACCCTGAGAACCCATGCCTATCCCTGAGAATCCTCACAGTCTCGAGCATTCCTTCCATTGTTGTATCCTCATCCCTCCCTGCGCCAGAGCTCAGGAAGAGACCATCGATGCGCCCCTCTCTTCTGAGCCTGACCACGAGATCTGAGAGCTCCTCTGGGGTGTAGGAGCATCCATTTGATGTCCCTGCATTGGGGCAGTATCCGCACTGGTGGTAGCACTCGTTGGTGAAGAGCGTCCGGAAGAGACGTATACGGCAGCCATCGCGCCCCGACGCGCTGTAGATCAGCGAGTCGTCATTCCTTCTGTGGCAGCATCTGTCGTATCTTGTGCTTCTGCTGAGCGTCTGAACCCTCTGATCAACATCCTCGAGATCGAAGCTCGCTCCCTGAGCCAGGATCGACCGGTCCATCATGTCATGGTTCTGCTGCCTGGGTAAATATCATCTGCCCATGCATGGCGAAAGTGATCTAGGGTGCATCCGGGTTTACCAGGAAAGCACGACACTCAGCGTCAACCCTCGCTTGACCCATTTTGGGGAGAACATCTCCGCTTTCATCTTCTGGCACGCCTTTTTATTGCATACGGGGTTTCTGTGAAGATGTGCAGCGCACTGACAGGGCCCGATAATTGGCGGGATCAGAGCACCTGGATCCCAAATGATTCCATGAGAACATCATGGTTCAGCCTTCCGCTCGTGATGGTTGTTCTCGATCTCAGCTCGTTCATCACCACCCTCGCAGGAGCAAAGATGTTGTGGTCGACCTTGAAGAAGTCGAAACCGGCGGCCTTGAATGCATTGTAAAACGGCACGCCATAATCCCTGGAAGCGGAGGATGGCATCTTTCTTACGTAATCTTTGAGCTCATCCAGGTTCTCGTACTCAAGGGTGTAGTAAGTGTCACCACCGTAGATTATTGCATCGTTAGACGCACCCATGCACCTTGTCGCGTCGCCGGCCACCGGCGCGATCGGAGCCACGCCCCAGCCGCTTTTGATCTTTGTTATATCGAAACCCATGGAGAAGAGCTTGTGCATGCCAGTCTCTACAATCCTGGCCGAGACCTGGACCATGCCTGCCACAGAGTCGGTCGGGGCCACAGCGATTCTCAGGTCGGAGGGCTCTATTCCGCACATCTCAGCTATCCGGGCAGCGACAGCGGCATCCGGAATCCTGCTGGACTCCAGCACAATTGCCCCAACGTCCGAGTACTCATCGAACCCTATCCTCTCGTAGAGCTCCTTCGTCTTCCGGGCAAGAGCCCTTGCAGGTCCACTGCCCATAGCGAAGTACTTATCGACCTTGATCTGCCACATCGCGCACTGCGACCCCATGCAGGATACCGCAGGATGGTCTGTGGTGACCTGTATCCCAGGAACTGATATCCCTCTCAGATCATAGGGCACGATCTGAATATCAGCCAGGTCCGCCATGCATACCCTGCTGATGAATATGCCTGCCCACAGGCCGCCGGGCGCCTTCACGCCAGCATCTATAACAACCGCGCCGTTCTCCAGCTCTATAACATCGACTCTGAGATCATCGGCCAGATCCAGCATCTCCTCGAAGACCTCAAAGCCCATCTCGTTTATGCTCATCAAACATGATCACCTTTTCCGACCGAGGAGTGCGAGATTGGATATAAACAAATCGTCATTAGATCAGGTGTCTCACGGAATGCAGGAGATGTAGCGTGCAAAAGCCCTCTTTGACGAGCAGCATCCCGTTAATACGTGAGTTCAGTCGGTGTTGCTCTTCGAGCTGACCACCTTCCCCTGGAGTATTCGATCCGCAAGCCTGGACAGCGGGAGGCTCTGCAGGTAAACCCGCCCAGGCCCTGTGAGCCTTGCCAGGAAAATACCCTCGCCGCCGAAGAGCGCGTTTCTTACCCCGCCCACGAAACGTATATCGTAATCCACGTCCCTCGAGAATGCAACGAGACATCCTGTATCAACATTTATCACCTCCCCCTCCCGGAGATCTCTGGTGATCAGAGCACCTCCGGCATGGATGAACACCATACCCCTGCCCCTCAGTCTCTGAAGGACGAAACCCTCGCCACCGAAGAAGCCCGCACCAAGACGCTTTGTAAATGCCACCTCGATCTCCACACCGCTCTCCCCGCAGAGGAATGCCCCCCTCTGGCAGAGAAGCTGTCCTCCAAAATCATCAAGATTGAGTGACAGTATCTTTCCCGGAAATGGCGCGGAGAACGCCATCCTTTTCATATCATCAGATCGGTTGGTGAAGCTCGTTATGAACAGACCCTCCCCGGCCACCGCTCTCTTCAACCCCTTTATGATGCCTCCGGTGGACGCGCTCATATCCATCCCCTCATCCATGAAGAGCATCGCGCCCGCCTCGGATCGGATGCTCTCACCCGGAGCCAGCTGAACCTCCAGGACCTGGAGATCATCCCCAAGAATGGTGTATCTGAGACTCATCCCAAAACCTCATGTGATGCACTGCTCTCCGGTCCATTGCATATCTCTCTTCCCACGGCTGAACGGATTGGTTCCACATGCTGTTCGTCTCCAAATTCAACATCTCCCCTCGATTCCGGTCCTAGCCTCGAGGAAGGCGCGTATCACCTCGGCCACAGACCATGCCTGTGATATGCATCCGTTCGGCCTGTGCGGCGGATCGCCATCGTAGACCTCCGCGATGGTTCCAATGCCATAGCGGCGCTCCTCGAGGAGAGGCCTGAGGAGAGAGAGCGCATGCATCCTGCTCCTCTTGCTGCACCTGCACGCTTTGAGGTAGGCGGTGATGTACGGCCCGATCAGCCACGGCCAGACGGTGCCCTGGTGGTATGCACGATCCCTCTCCCTGGGGGATCCCTCGTATCGCCCGATGTAGGCGGGATCTCCGGGAGATAAAGTTCTGAGGCCATAGGGCGTGAGAAGCTCCTCCGTCGCATTTCTCACAACCGCACGCGTCCGGTCCAGCGATAAAAGCCCCTGGGAGAACGCGACAGCTATCACCTGGTTCGGTCTCACCGACCCATCGTATGGATCTATTGTATCGTAAAGATACCCTGCAGGGTTCCAGAACCGCCTGAAGGAGCGCCTGACGCGATCCGCCAGGCCGTGCCACCTCCACTCCATGCTCGTCGCCTCGCTGAGCTCCTCCAGCGATCTCAGGGCCTCGTACCAGAGCGCGTTCACCTCAACGCACTTTCCAGCTCGGGGAGTAACGCACCGGCCATCAACCCTCGCGTCCATCCATGTCGCGCCCTCCGAGGATGATATGAGAAGGTCGGAGTCCATGTATCCCACAGGTGTTCTGGTGGTGTAGCATTCGATGATGCTCATCAGCCTCGGCCAGAGCTCCCTGATAAATGTGAGATCTGATGTGTGCCTGAAGTACTCACACACGGCTCTTATGAAGAGAAGCGATGCGTCCACGGTGTTGTAGGAGCCGGCTCCGAGATCGTTCGGAACAAGACCATGACGCACGTGCTCTGAGAATGTCCTGAGCACCGCTCTGGCGTCATCAAACCTGCCGGTGCAGAGGAGGAGACCGGGGAGAGCGATCATGGCATCCCTGCCCCAGTCGTCGAACCAGTGGTATCCAGCGATTATGCTCATGCCGCTGCCGCGGCGGACCAGAAAACTGTCCGCAGCGATGGCAAGCGACCTGATCTCCTCAGGAAGCGTGGAGAGGACCTTGCGGCGCCGCTCCATCTCATTTTCAATCGCGGATTCGTTTGCATCAACCATCACCATGGATGCGGCGATGCTCAGATCAAGCTCGCCATTCACATCAGCCTCAAACCAGCCGGGGCGGAGGAGGTCCTCCCTCCAGCCCAGCCCGCGCGCCCTCTCCGCCTCGTACTCGAAGTTGTGGTACCACATCTCATCTCTCACATATCTCGCGCGGTCAGAGACGATGCGGAGATCGCATCTTGATCTCAGAAGAACGCCCCTCTCCACCGCTTCCTGGCGTATCTCCGGCCTGCCCGATACTGCGTGGAAGCTCCTCGATGTGACAAGGGGCATGATCCTGATACTGGAATCGCCGGAGATGTGGTACTTGATAACAGTCGTGTTCTCCCCGTGGATCATGAAGATCTGCTTTGTGAGCTCCACATCGTTCACCCTGTACAGATACGTGGGCAATGGCTCTGCTGTGAATGATACGAGATACCGGAACCCCTGTGGGTGCACCACACCCGGATACTGATGGTTCGCCAGCTCGATACCGTTAACGGTCTCATCAAGAGAGGAGAGGAGGAGCCATCTGTCCACCGGTGGGCTCAGAGATGCGATCAGAAGGCCATGATAAGCCCTGGTGTTCGCCCCGATGGATGTGGATGATGCATATCCGCCTATTCCATTTGTCACGATCCATTCCCTGGAAATTCCATCGCTGTAGGGGATCATGTTTCCGCCCTCTGATGATCTCAGTCCTCTGGAATCACCTCTTTTTGGCCGATCTCTTTATTCTCCTGCTGAATGCATCCAGCAGAGCGCCCTTGAGATCCTCACCCTTCAGCCTGGATGCTTTTCTGAGCTCTCTCGCGAGACGCTCGTCTCCCAGGCTCTGGGATGCCCAGGTGACGAAGCTCCCCAGGGATGCGTGATGCTCCAGAGTATCCGTATCCGCTCTGCTGAGCAGATCCACCATTCCCTGACTGCTCCAGGCGGTGCCGAGCTCTGCGCCATCCATTGTGGAGAGCACAAACGGATGATCGGCCATGTCAAGGATCTCTGAGAGTCGACGGTGAAGGTCTGAGAGCACGCTGAAGTAGGTCACAGCCGCATCATACGGATTTCCGTACGGGCTGAAGTAGCTGTGCACCTCTCCAGGGCTGCCGCCGTGGGTGAATATGTAGTAGAGGTGATCGCTCAGCCCGAGAAGCCTCCATATCCTGAACATATCCTCCCCGGCCTCCCGCGATGGTCCCTGGAGATTCTGGAGGTACGTGTAGCACGCCCACTGGAGGGCGTTTCCGAGCCAGCAGCTTGTGTCCCTCTCCAGATCAGCCCATGATCTTGCACTCCTCACGCTCACCGTGCGCGAAGGTTCCACCCTCTCAACGATCTCTGAAGGAGTGGAGAATCTCAGGTTCTTCCACTTCAGGATCTCGCCGGGAAGGTGTCGCAGGAACTCGAATATCCCCGTCTCAGGCCAGTGGTGCTCCCCGAAGGTCTCGTAGTCCATGAAGAGGTTTATGCATCTTCCAGGGGTTGCTGCGAGCCACGCTGCGTACTTGTCCGCAGTGAGCGGGAACTCCTCCCAGTTTCTCGAAGAGAACCTAAACCCTATGTCATCGGTGAGCTGGTAATTCCTGAGAAGCAGTGAGATCCTCTCGCACCCCTCTGGCCTATAAACGTGGTTCGGATCCGCGATGACGCCCTCTGCAAATATCCCCCTGTAGCCCATCTGCTCGGCCATAGCCGCGATCCCATCGTTGTAGATCAGCTCCGTGTTCTCGAAGACCGCAGGCCTGACGCCGAATAGATCCCACATGAGTTCCCGGTGCATCCTCACCTGCTCGCAGAACTCCTCCCTGTCGAAGAGGCTCGTGAGCGAATGGTAGTAGGTCTGATCGAGTAACTCCACGTTGCCGGTATCTACCATCTCCATGAACGTATCCAGGACATCCGGTCTGTATCTTCTGCACTGCTCCACGAACACCCCGGAGAGGCTGTATGCGACCTTGAACGGACGGTCTGTATCGGAGAAGCGTTTTATGAGATCAAGTATGATTCTGTTTGCAGGAATGTAGCACTTCTGCGTCACCCTCTCGAATATGCTCCGGTTCTCTTTATCATCAAAGTAAAAATCGTAATGCGGACTGGACCTTCGAAAGATGCTGCCTGACCAGAAGAAGTCCTTCTTGAGCCTGAACGGCTGATGGACCTCGAAGCAGATGGAGATCTCTGTCATATGACTGAAGATCTGCTGTTTATGGATATACTGCTTTGCTCCTGGTTTGAAAGATAGGAGGACGCCACCGTGGGCCTGGAGGTATCGGGAGATACGCAACTGATGCCTCATATCTCACATGCAGACGCATCAGCTGTGCCGGCCAAAAGAGCGCTCACATGTAAAACGCTTCGCTCTTATCCATTTGATGATTTGCCCGAAGGAGCAGGGGTCATGCTATGCGTTCGTTTCGACTTACCTTCGATGTAGTCGAAAGTGTGGCAGTAAATGCTTTCAGAGACCACATTGCATATTCTGCAAGTTGCTACGCATGTAAGAGCGAAACGCCTTTTGTGAGGTGCTATGAAAGCGCATTCCGCAAAAGGGCTCGCTCTTGTCCACCTGACGACGCTCGAGAAGAGGCATTTATTCCGCCACGTGTTCGTGGCGAATGAATGAGTGCTTTCAGCGACCACATTGCATGCTCTACAAGTTGCTACGCAAGAGCGAAAGAGCTTTGTGGGCAGTGGGCCCGACGCGATTCGAACGCGTGATCCCCGCCGTGTGAAGGCGATGTCATAACCACCTAGACCACGGGCCCTCAAGCGAGAGAGGTACGACCAATTATTAGTACCTTGCCCTCGATTGTGGCTCTGCGCGGCGCAACCATCTTGTAAGCAAGCATCGAGATGAACAGCATGTTACTGACAGCAGCCTTTTTAAACAATGACCTATCACCAGATCCGGACTATTATGCTTGAGAAGGAGATACTGAGGCTGAAGTCTGAGAGAAATGCCATCATACTCGCTCACAACTACCAGCCCGGAGATGTGCAGGACATTGCCGATCTAACCGGTGACTCCCTGGAGCTCAGCAGGGCTGCGGCCACAATCGACTGCAAGGTACTCGTCTTCTGCGGCGTGGATTTCATGGCGCAGACAGCAGCCATACTCTCTCCGGAGAAGATCGTCATACATCCAGACAGGAGCGCCTGCTGCCCCATGGCACAGATGATCTCGCCTCAGGATGTGAGATCGCTGAGAGAAAGATATCCTGATGCAGCAGTGGTCTGCTACGTAAATTCCTCAGCTGATGTCAAGGCTGAGAGCGATATATGCTGCACGTCCGCCAACGGCGTGCAGGTCGTGAACGCCCTTGACGCTGACGAGATCCTGTTCATACCGGACAGGAACCTTGCGGATTATGTCGCCAGACACACCGATAAGAGAGTAATCCCCTGGAACGGATACTGCTACGTCCACGACAGATACACAGCATCTGATGTCCTGGAGGCAAGGAGAAAGCATCCAAACGCGGAGCTTCTCGTTCATCCCGAGTGCAGGCCTGAGGTCATAGATCTGGCAGATGGCGTCTACAGCACCTCGGGTATGCTGAAACATGCGAGAGCCAGCGGCGCAGATGAGTTCATAATAGGGACCGAGGTCGGGATCCTCCACAGACTCTGCGCTGAGAACCCGGAGAAGAGGTTCTATCCGCTCAGCACCGGCGCTGTATGCGAGGATATGAAGAAGACATCGCTGAAGAAGATCCTTCGGGCGCTTGAGACGCTCTCCCCGAGGGTGGAGGTACCACAAAGCACAGCTGTCAGGGCGAGGCGGGCGATTGAGAGAATGCTTGCCATCTGAGGATTCATAAAATCAAAAGCTCTCATCGTCGGAGAGGCAAACTCTGGCACTCGAACCAACGACAACCAGCACCACATCTTTAGATCCGCCAATCCACCGGATGGGCCCTGAAAGTCAGAACTACGCGAATCTGGCTGCAAACTCCTTGGCGTAGTATGTGATTACCATATCGGCGCCCGCTCTTTTTATGGATGTCAGCGCCTCCAGCATCGCACCATCTCGATCGATCCAGTTCCTCTCCGCGGCTGCCATGATCATGCTGTACTCCCCGCTGACCTGGTAAGCAGCAGTCGGCATTCCGAACGTATCCTTAACCATTCGGAGTATGTCCAGATAGGGCATCGCAGGCTTGACCATGACCATATCAGCGCCCTCCTCGATATCGAACTGGACCTCCCAGAGGGCCTCGTTCGCATTCGCGGGATCCATCTGATAGCTCCTGCGATCTCCGAACGCGAATCCGGATTCGGCCGCCTCTCTGAACGGGCCGTAGAAGTATGAGGCGTATTTTGCAGCGTATGAGAGGATCGCAACATCGCTGTAACCATTATCATCAAGAGCGGATCTTATCGCTCTGACCATGTGATCCATCATCCCGCTGGGAGCGACGATGTCCGCGCCGGCCTCTGCCTGGCTCACTGCAGTTCTTCCGAGGATGGGGAGCGTCTCATCATTAAGTATCTCCTGCCCGCGAACCACGCCGCAGTGGCCGTGGCTGGTGTACTCGCACAGGCAGAGATCTGTTATGACAACGAGATCTGTGGACTCCTTGATGCGCCTTACGGCCCTCTGTATGACTCCCTCACGATCATAAGCGCTGGATCCGATCTCATCCTTTCTGGAAGGTATCCCGAAGAGTATCACCGCTGGAATCCCCAGGTCTTCGATCCGTCCGGCCTCCTCAGCCACCGTCTTCATGCTCTGCCGCATCTGTCCGGGCATCGAGCTTATCGGGACGGGCTCATCGATGCGCTCGTCCACGAACACCGGCATTATGAGATCCCTGACTGAGAGCTCTGTCTCTGCGACCATCTCCCTGATGCCGGGCTTTCTCAAACGCCTCATGCGTCTCAATCTGACTCCTCCTGGTTCAGCCTGAAGAGATCTGCGGCGTACCTGAGCATCTCGGTGTCGCCCTTCTCAGCAGCGGCCTTCAGAGCCTTCGTCGGCTCTGCGAATATCTTGTTCACAATCGAGTGGCTCATGTCCATGAGGACCTTCTGCTCTATCTCTCCCAGAGTGTGATAGGCGCTGAGCTTGTTCATCGCCCTCCTGACCTCCTGCTCCTTTATCTTCTCAGCCTCTGAGTATATCCTCGCGAGAAGCTCCTCAGCCTCCTTCCTCTTGTACTTGGCCCTGAGAAGCTCGAGCTCCTCCTCTATTATCGCCTCGACCTTCTCGATCTCCTTCATCCTCATCCGCATGTTCTCATCGCTTATCTGCTTCAGGCTGTCTATGTTGTGAAGCTCCACACCCTCTATCTCGCGCACTGCCTCATCCACATCCCTGGGGTTCGCTATGTCTATGATCAGAAGCTTGCTCTTCCTTCCCTCCATCGCGCGCTCGATATCCTCCTTGAGAAGTATGTAATGGGGCGCTGAGGTCGCGCTTATAACAACATCCGCCTCTCTTATCTTCCTCTTCATCTCCTCGTAGGGCACAGCTGTGCCCCCGAGAGATGCTGCAAGTGAGAGCGCAGTTCCGAATGTGCGGTTCGTCACATACAGAGCGCCTATCTTCTTTGAGACGAGCGCTTTGGATATCAGCTCTCCCGTCTCGCCTGCGCCTATTACCAGCACAGATCTTCCCTCCAGACTTCCAAGTATCTGTTCGGCGAGATCGACAGCTGCAGATCCAACGGAGACGGAGCGCTCGTTTATGGCCGTCTCCTTCCGGACGCGCTTCCCCACCTGGATCGCCTTCTTGAAGGCTGTGTCCAGGACCCAGCCTGTGTATCCAAGGCTCTTCGCGATCCTGTAGAGCTCCTTCATCTGGCCAAGGATCTGGTCCTCTCCTATTATCATGGACTCGAGGCCCGAGGCGAGCCTGAGGAGGTGGAGGAGGGACTCGTCATGGTCGTGTATGTCTATTATCCTGGAGGAGACCCGGGCCTTCTTTGCGATCTCGAAGAGGACCTTCTCACCGCGGGGAGAGACCACGTATATCTCGACACGGTTGCACGTCTTGAGGACCGCGCACTCCTCGACGGTGTCATGCGAGGAGACCCACTTCAGGAGAGCCTCGACATCGCCATGCCATGCGTTCTCGATCTCACTGATCGAGGCCTTCTTGTGGGTCACCAGCATCGAGGTTATCCTGCTCATCTGGCGTGAGATTCTCCCGGACTCTCATATAGGCCTTTTCATGGGCGCTCGAGATCTCGCCATTCTCCAGGCACGCCCAGACAGAGCTGTCGGAGAGCACCGCCCAGAGCAGATCCCTTCTCCTGCTCTGCGGCACCACAATCTCCTTCAGGTCTTTCCGTATCCTGCTGAGGAGATCTGCCATAAGAGCGTATACCTCCACTTCACGCTCCAGATTCATGCGGATGTACCTCGAGAGCGCCGGTATTCCTGTCGATATCGCGAGGACCACAGACCTCTTTTTTATGATCGATGGCACCACGACCTCCCCCTCTCTGTCGACGCTGTTCACGAGCGCCCCCTTCCTTCGCGCGATATCCTCCAGAGCTGCATTCAGAGTCCTGTCACTTGTGGCAGGTATGGCGATGAACGCGCCCTCCAGCGCCCTCTCTGCGATCACAAGCCCGTCCTCGCTCAGGAGATCTGCCTCCACGATCTCCAGCAGCTCATCAGAGGCCATTCTGAGTATTCCATCAGAGAATTCCCTGCTCACAACCACAAGATCTCCCTGCAAGAAAAGCCTGGCCTTGCGCTCTGCCACCTCCCCACCGCCGAATATGACAATGCGCCTTCCCTTCAGATCTATTAAAAGAGGAACGTGGCTTCTGCTCATATCCTCGCGCTCGTCTTCTTGTACTCCCTCTCGCTGAAGAGTATTCTGTACTCCCTCACGCCGGTGGCCTCGGATATTCTGGATGCGATCTCCTCGCACTCCTCCCTGCTCCTCGAGTGGACGACAGTGTAGAGGTTGTAGGGCCACTCATCGCATGTTGCCCTCTGGTAGCAGTGGGTGACCTCCTCGAAGGAGGCCATTATGCCTCCAGCCCTTTCGATGTCACCCTCGACCTTCCAGACGATCATCGCGTTCGCGACTATCCCGAGCGCCCTGTGGCCTATGGTGGCCGCGAACCTTCTCACAACTCCGGATTCGCGAAGAGCTCTGAGCCTTGATATCACAGTCTCCTCATCGAGCCCGAGCCTCTCTCCGAGCTCTCTGAATGGATGGGGGACGATTGGTATCCCATCCTGCGAGGCCCTGAGCAGCGCGATATCTATCGGATCCATCTCCTGGCACATGCTTTCTCCTGCCTGAGGTGAACCTCTCAGGAGAGATCGGCTGATCTCCATCCGTTATCCCTCCCGAATGGATAGCGGTCCACGCCCCTCGATGGCACGCTCTTCGGGGAGTCTCCGGGGTTTCCACTCACCTGGTGATCCGACCAGTAGTTTCCGCCGATGACCGGCCCCATGTCCCAGAGGTTGCTCCCGTTGTCCACAGCGTTCTGTCCGAAGATGGAACCGTTATCGATGAAGCTGTTATGATAGATTCTGTTATCGCTGCAGTCGGTCAGGCTCAGGCCGACCATGCCGTTGCCCACGAACCTGTTATCGCTTATGTTGCATCCTGAGCTGCTTCCAATTCGCATGCCGAACCTCTCGTTCATGCTGATGTTGTTGCCGATGAACTGGAATCCGCGCACCCCGTTCACGAAGATCCCCTCCCTGTTCCGGAGGGCGGTATTGTCAACCGCAGATCCTCCGGAGAGCTGCTCGATCCTCATTCCGATAGCGTTGTCGCTCGCGTTGTTCATCGCGAGAACGCACTGATTTGAGCCTGAGATCGCTATGCCGTTGCTGTTTCCCGTCACCTCATTCTCATTCACTGTTGATCTGTGCGACCTCACAAGCCTTATTCCATCATCTCTGTTCGACAGGATCCTCGAGCGAGAGATCTCAGAGGAGAGGGCATCAAGCAGATGCATCCCTGCAGTGCAGTTCTCTGCCCTGGAATCTGTTATCCTTGACCTCCTGTCGCCCTCCAGCCTGAATCCGCTCTCCCTGCAGTCCAGCGCCGCGCTCCTTCTCACAAGAATATCCTGCGAGCGACCGAACCAGAAGCCGATCTCGCATGCCTCTGCGGTTGTGTTCTCCACCATACAGTCTCCTGAGTCCAGTATCGACATTCCTATCTCGCTTCTGGAGAGCATGCAGTCCGAGATTCTGGAGTTTATGACACCAACAAGCATGATGGCTGCGCTGCTGTTCGATATGATCTGGTTTCTCACAGTGATATTCTCGCAGTCTATGAGACCTATGAACCCGTAGCTCTTGTCTACAGAAACGTTGCGGGCACCGACCAGATAAAGAACCGGCCTGCCATCTATCCTGTTCGATTCGTCAATGCTCTGGTTGAAGGAGTTGTCATCCATCCTGGCCCTGGGGTCCGATATGAGCCTGAGATCGCCGAGGTTGCCGGCCTCTATTCTCAGGTTGTATCTGTTGGAGCTCAGCGTGTTTTCCCTCAGCAGGTTGCCGCCCGAGCCCTTCATCGATATCCCGTACTCGTTCTTCTCCACGATATTACCAGTTATCATGTTCCCAGATGAGGATTTCATCAGGAGACCGTTGCCGTTGAGGAGTAGCCTGTTCGATGATATGCTGTTCTTCTCAGAGTCCTCCAGATAGACTCCAGCGATCCTGTTGCCCTTGCAGGTGTTGTTCGTTATCATGTTGCTCTTCGCCGACTTCAGGCGTATGCCTATGTTCGATGAAAAGAGATTGTTGAGAACAATGGTGTTGTTGTGTCCTGTCACATCCATCGCATTTCCCGCAGAGGTCACAGTGTTGCCGGAGATCATGGAATCGTTGCATCTCACCTCTATGCCGGCTCCCAGCGGTCCTGATATCCTGTTATTCTCGACGATCGCGGAGCCGTTCAGCCTTATCCCGTATGCGGTGGCTGAGATGGTGTTGTTCGATATCACTCCTCCGTATGCTGCGATTCCCGTGGAGATGTTTTTGATGTTGCAGCCGGTCACGGATGCGTATCCCTCAATCACAACTGCTGGATCCCTGCCGCTCCCGACGATCGTCAGGTTGGATATGCTGCTCCCGTGGGATACCATCCTGAATGTGGTGCGACCCATGCCGTCGATGGTGGCGCCATATCCTTTTATGGATACCAGCTTGTTGATCTCCACGCTCTCCCTGTAGTACCCCTTCATGACAAGTATCTCGTCACCGTTCTGCGCATTTGCGATCGCCGCGTTCACGCTTCTGATCGCTCCGGTCTTCTGCTGGTCCACGACAAGAGTCCTGGCGCTGGATGCTGATACTATTAAGACAATCATAGACACCATCAGTACAGCCCGCCACAGACTCACAGGAACTCCTCCATATGCACATCAACCTGCAGGGTGATATAGTTTCGCCGGAACGCGTCGACATATCCCCATCGGACTGAGACTCCTTGTTACGAAATCTTTAAATAATATTACGAAAACGTATCCGTGGAGGCAACAGGTTTTAACAGCGGCGGGCCGGGGCAGTCCTCCACCCAACAGGCCCGCAACCTCCTTGCCAGATCATCAGATCCGTCGAGCACACGATTCGATTCCGCTGGTCTCACGAAGAGTTCGGTCAGGGGGCTCCAGTTCGGCCAGATCTCTTCAAAATGCCCGGCCTGGATCTCGGTGATACAGGATGTTGAGAACCGCTCTTATGTGTTTGGCAACTTGCAGGTAGTGCAGTGTGGTTGCTGAACGCACTTATTCATTCACCAAGAATGCATGGCAGGACCAGTGCTTCTACGGGCAAGTTATCATATGGATAAGAGCGTTGGGAACATCTGTGCATCGCCCACGTCATTCACATGAATGCGAGGCACAAGATTTAATAGCTCTCGCGCATTTTACTCCACTGTGCGGCTGTGGTCCAGTGGTTATGACATGAGCTTCCCAAGCTCGTAACCCGGGTTCGAATCCCGGCAGCCGCACTGGCTTTACTCCACGCATCACTTTTATATTTCATATCCTCATACCAAAACCCATGGCCGGTAATCGCAGGGTGCTTTTGAAGACATCCATGGGGGATGTTGTGATTGAGCTTTACGATGACATGCCCATAACAGCTGGAAACTTTCTGAAGCTGGTTGAGCGTGGTTTCTACGATGGCGTGATATTCCACAGGGTGATTGCAGGGTTCATGGTGCAGACAGGAGACCCGACAGGCACGGGCTATGGCGGTCCTGGTTACACAATCCCTGATGAGTTCTCCGGGCACAACAGGAACGACCGCGGGACAGTGGCCATGGCGAACGCGGGGCCGAACACCGGTGGAAGCCAGTTCTTCATCAACCTGGTGAACAACAACTACCTGGACAGAATGCACCCCGTCTTCGGGAAGGTCGTCGAGGGAATGGATGTGGTCGATAAAATAGGGAGCGTCAGGACCGACGCAGATGACAGGCCCATTGAGGACGTGGTGATCATCTCCGCAAGGGTGCTGGGCTGATCTCCGCGCAGTTCAACGGAGAGATAACACGCAGAGGAGCAGCATCTGCAGCAGGAGAGCTGAGGTTCGCATTACCCATGTGCGGCCCTCCATGATGGAGTTGCGCCTGATCTACATCACAAGATGCCTCAGCTCCCAGAGCATCTTCGGGTTCAGGCGGATGAGGACTCTGAGCATTCCCCTCAGATCCATCTTGGAGACGTCCTCAGACTGGATCGAGTGCATGAGCTTGTTCAGGTCATCATCGCTAAGCCTGATGAAGAACTCCTTGAGATCAAGATGTCTTGCTATCTGCTTCCCGATGCTCTCCCTCCAGCGCTTCTCATAGGCCATGAGCCCCTCAACGCCGGTATCGCCGCTGGACACAGCATCAGCGACGACCTCTCCCGCAATCATCCCGGCCTGCATCGCGTTGAGTATGCCCCCACCTGTTATCGGGTCCGACTGGCGCGCAGCGTCTCCGACCAGCATTACACCATCCGCGATGGTCCTCTCGATCGGTCCCGAGACCGGGACGCCGCCGACGACCATCTCCACGATCCTCGCCTCAGGCATTCTTCTCTCAACAAACCTCCTCAGGAGCTTCACCGGCGCTCCGGGCTCTGACCTCGAGCCGATCACTCCAAGGCCCACGTTCGCCAGGTGCTCGCCCTTCGGAAACGACCAGACGTATCCGCCAGGCGCCAGCTCGTTTCCCAGGAAGAACTCGCAGTACTCGTCGTCTATGCCCTTATCGTAGAGCAGGAACTGCGCGCAGACCTCTATATCTCCGGGTTTGAGCGCAGTATCTATTCCGGCCCACCTACCCACCTTCGACTCGACCCCGTCAGCGCCTATGACCACATCAGCCTCTATATCAATGATCTCCCCGTAACGCATGGCCCTGATGCCCTTCACAGATCCATTTGCCCTGAGCAGATCCAGGGCCCTGGTCTTGACCATCACCCTCGCGCCCGCACGGGCCGCATCCATCGCCAGCGCGCGGTCGAATATCTTGCGTTCCAGGACATAGCCGACCTCATCCCCGGACTTGTCCTCGGACATGACCACATTCGAGCCGTCGGGGGCGTAAAGGCGCGCGCCCTTCACCTCTGCTGCTATCCATCTGGGATCAGGTTTGATCATGCTGCTCAGCCGCGCCTTGCTGACCCCCTCAGCGCACCTCACCGGATCTCCAATCTCCTGCCGCTTCTCCAGAAGAACTACATTCATCCCCCTCTCTGCAGCTGTCTTCGCAGCCATCGATCCGCCAGGGCCGGCGCCAACGACAACAACATCACACCTCATCCCTGCGCCTCCTCGAGACTGAGCGCTCCGGTCGGGCAGAGCCTTACGCACCTGCCGCACTCTATGCATTCGTCAGAGACCTCGAGCCAGGTCTCCACGAGCTCCAGGGCGCAGACAGGGCAGACGCCGACACATGCGCCGCAGTACCCGCAAACATATCTGTTGACAGTGATCAATCGACTCCACCCCTGCATTCAGTAGATTATCCTGAAATCGTCATAGCCCTTGCACTCGAGCTCCGCGATCTCCATCCCAGAGACCATCGCGCCAGATGGTCCTGATTTCATCAGGCCGAGAAGCTCGCCTACGCTCTTCCTCTCCCCCTCAAGCACAGCCTCAACGCCACCGCCGGGGAGGTTTCTTATCCAGCCCTTAACTCCGAGAGCTTTGGCGTGGGTTGTGGTGTAGTACCTGTAGCCGACGCCCTGAACCCTTCCTGAGACCCTGACGCGGACGCATATGGTCATGATCTCAAACCCCGGTTACCAGATCCTCGAGCGCCTTATGCTGGTCCTTAGCCTTCACGATCCCTGAGGCGAGAAGCACGCCCACAGCACCGAGCTCAAGAGCAGCTCTGAGATCTTCGCCATGAGTGATTCCTGCGCCACAGAGCACCCCGACATCTTTCTCTATCGCTCTTACAGCCTCGACAGAGCCCCTGACGACCTCAGGATCTGCCCTGGAGACGGGTATCCCGGAGCCTATGAGCTCCGGCGGCTCCACAGCGACATAATCCGGCCGCAGGGCTGCAGCTGCCCTTGTTGTTGCGACGTTGTTCGTGCATATTATAGACCTGAGACCCTCTGCTCTGCATGCCCTGAGAGATGCCTCGATGTCAGCAAGCCTGAGCCGGCGCTCCGAATGGTTTATGAGAGAGCCTGATGCTCCGGCTGCCTTCACTGATGCGGCAGTGATATGCCCTGTGAAGCTGCCGAAGCCGACGCCATCGACGTGCTGCGCATAAACCGGTATGCTCACAGCGGCTGCGACCGCTCTGATATCAGCAGCCTGCGGCGCAACCGCGATATCGACGCCATACTCAGATGCCACGCTCTCACATATCTTTGATAGGGCGACAGCCGAATCTCCTGTCGCCTCCCTGTAGGTCTTGAAGTTAAGAACTATAAGCGTCAAAGCCCCTCCCACCTAAACTCTATGACCACCTGACTTGCCAGGCGCTCTGACCTCGCACAGGCCCTCGCATTTCGCTGTGCGCTCGTACTCCGCGAACGCTCTGGCGCTGCCCGTCTCGAGCATCATCACGGTGCCATCCGATATCAGGGCGACAAGCGGAAGCCTGCCGCTCTCCTCCTGATGCAGGATGTGGTAGATGAGACCCTCTGGTTTGGAGTACTCAAGCATGATGCAGCGGAAATCCGGGTGGTCTTTCAGGAAACGCTCCAGCTCTGGCGCGGCATCCCTGCATACCGGGCAGCCCTCCCGCTCCACGAAGAGCGCGACGCGGCCGTGCTTCAGGCTCTCTGCGAGGCTGAGCGCGGGTCCGTAGACCCTGTGAATCATGCGATCAAGCATCTCATCGATCTCATCGGGATCCAGACCATACTTGGCCTCGAGCTGCGCTCTGAGGTCGCGCCGGGATCGCACCAGAAAGTCCCTGATCAGGCGCTCCAGCTCCATGAGGGGAAATTTCACTTCAAGAAATAAAACTATGGTGGTGGCCGCTCAGGCCATCACCTGCTCCTTCAGGAGATAGCGTATGAGGTCCTCGGAGAGCTTCGTCTCGCGATGCACCTTTTTCACGGTCTCATCGATGCTGTAGCCTTCAGCCATGAGCGAGGCTATTCGATCTATGACCTTCTCGCTCACTGAGTAGTACTCGTCTATGTCCTTGCGATGTCCCCAGACGTCTCCCTTGAGTATCTCTATCCCCTGAAGCTCCAGGAACTGCTGCGCTGCCTTCGACATCGTCTGATAGTAAGATGGAGGAATCTGAACTGCCTTGAGTCGCGGGCACGTCCTGACCAGGTTCATGACGTCCATGTTGGAGGCCCTGAATGCGAGATGGACGACCTGCTCGTTCCGGTTCAGGTCTGATATCTCCTTCTTAGAGCTCACAACCCTTAATCTCATGATTAGAAACAATGATGTTAAAATATATATAGATAATGGTAATTGTAGTAGTCAAGAAACTGATATTCTATAAGTAGAAACTGAATCTGCATATATCGCATGTATTTTTGGCCTGCCAAGAATAAGTGAGAATAGATCTTAAGGGTGGTATAAGACGCATCCATGCATATCATTGAGATGAGCCGCATGCTGCCTTGTGTGATCGATGGGCATTGCCAGTGTATGCTGATTCCCGAGGGCCCGTTCGATCCAGCCCCACGACCCCATCCGATGATGCGGGGGATCGCGCAAAATGTTCATCGAATACCTCAAACGCTTTTGGCATTCTCTGAGGGCGTCGAAAGCCTCAGTGCGTCTGGGGGCTTCGATGAAGCGGATCGTATCGAATCTCATTTCGCAGAGGTCGCAAGAGCTGAAGAGGGGCCCGTGGAGCTGCCATTCCTGGCGAGACCCTCCAGGAGTTTGAAGGCACCTTAAAGCTGCAGCGTGTAACTCTCTGTTCCAGGAGACTGGGGCAGCTGTTTCACATGGGAGCATGACCTGAATTTAGCCTTCTGTGCCGCTCGTTTCTGGTCGAAACCAGCAATCGAAGATCCCATCATTCTGGCACGCCTCTACGCTCGCATGCGGGTTTTGAGAGAGTTCGTTCTTATCCATCCGGGTGATCCTTCTTCTCGAAATTCTCCGCAAAACACTCAAACGATATTAATATATCCTTCAATCGCAATATCTCTCCAGAAAATGTATGACGGAATAAAAAAAGAAATTCTTTGAGAGGGTGGTGATAATAATATGAAAAACAAAATATTGCTTACTTTCTGCGTGGCAGTCCTGATCGGCCTTTTATGCGTCAGCGCGCAGCGGAACATAATGATGCCTGGCGGCTTTGGTCCTGGTGTATCCGACCTCCAGAGCGTGGTGGGCGCTGGCGCGGCCGGCACAGGCGGGCCATCAGAGGCTGTGCTCTTCGCGGAGGCGGACCAGAGGGGTGCCCACAAGCACATATTCGAGTCTGACGTTGATATAGGAGCGGATATCGCATTCAACGCAACACCCAGGTCGATGGTCGTGCTGAGCGGCGTCTGGCGTCTTTACAGAGAGCCGAACTTCCAGAGCCCGTATGACATGGAGTTCGGGCCCGGCATCTACCCCTCGATCCTGGACTATGGCATAAGCGTGATCGGATCCATGAAGAGACTGCGCTAATCGACATCGCTCATCTCGAACAGGTACGCCCCTATCGCCATGGTTGCTGCGCAGCATCCTGCGAGGAGGAGCGTGTCAATGATGATGGGAAACGAGTTCGCGCCAACGAGACAGCCTCTCAGCGCATCGACCCCATATGTCAGGGGATCGATGTAGGAGAGTATCCTGACCGGCTCTGGCAGGTTCTGCACTGGGAAGAGCGCTCCTGATAGCAGGAAGACCGGGAAGATCATGAAGTTCATTATCAGGCTGAATCCGGACATGTCCTTCATCCGGGATGCGAAAGCGAGACCGACTCCTATGAATGTGGCGGATATGAGGACCATGAGCGCAACTGATAGAATCAGTCCTGTCAGCCCCTTTATTTTCACGCCCATCGCTATCCCGGGTATCAGTATTATGATACCCTGGAGCACTGCCTGGGTCACGCCTCCCGCGGTCCTTCCCAGCACTATAGAGAGCCTTGTCACAGGCGCGACCATTATCTCCCTGAGAAATCCGAACTCCCTGTCCCAGAGAACCGACATCCCTGCGAACGTCGAGCTGAAGAGCAGCGTCATGCCTATTATCCCGGGGGCGAGATAGTTTATGTAATCCACCCCGGCGGGAACCCGGGATGCCATGCCGCTGAAGCCTGTTCCCAGGAACGCCAGGAAGAAGAACGGCGGGGCTATCGATCCCACAACCCTGGATTTCAGCCTGAAGAACCGTATCATCTCCCTCAGCCAGAGGCTGTATATCGCGTAAGGATCGAACGCTCTCATGCTACCTCCTCATCAAAGCTCTTACAAGATCGCCCTTTCCGGTCTCATCCCTCATGCTCCTGCCTGTGTACCTGAGAAATACATCCTCCAGGGTCGGCTCGTGGACGCTGACTGATTTTATCCGCACGCCTGCACGGCATGCGGCCAGCACGACCTCCGGGATCCTCGACTGAGCAGAGTCCACGCTCAGCCTGACGTATCCGTTGCTCGCGTCGAATGAGCGCACCCACTCGAACCCCAGCAGGACATCGCGGAGCCGCTCCAGACCATCCCTCACCTCCAGGGTCAGGGTATCGGTGCCGATCATGCTCTTCAGGGAGATTGGGGTGTCGAGGGCCACGATCCTGCCGTGGTCTATTATTGCGACCCGATTGCAGAGGTTGTCTGCCTCCTCCATGTAGTGTGTTGTGATCACAACAGTGACATCCTCCTCCCCGTTCATCTTCCTGATGTAATCCCAGATGTACCGCCTGGTCTGGGTGTCCAGGCCAAGCGTCGGCTCATCCAGAAAGAGAACATGCGGCCTGTGCATCAGCCCCCTGGCTATCTCGAGCCTCCTGCGCATGCCGCCCGAGAACTCCTCGAGGAGCACATCCGCCTTGTCGTAGAGCTCCACAAGCTCCAGAACCTCCGCGATCCTCCTCTTCCTCTCATCTCCTGGCATTCCATACATCCTGCCGTGAAAATCCAGGTTCTCCCTCGCTGTGAGCTTCCCATCGACGCTCGGATCCTGGAAGACCACGCCGATGCAGCTTCTCACCGCATCCCTCTCGCGCACGATGTGGTGGCCCCAGACATACGCCTCCCCCTCAGTCGGCCTGAGCATCGTGGTCAGCATCTTGATTATCGTGCTCTTTCCCGCGCCGTTCGGGCCCAGCAGGCCGAAGATCTCCCCTCGTCTCACAGAGAGGTTCACGTCGTCGACAGCTACAAGGCCATCAAACCTCTTGATAAGACCTCTCGTCTCTATGGCATGCTCCATGGAAGGGGCGCAGTCTTTGAGGCCGCGCCATCATCACCTCCCTCAACCAGTATGCATCATGTTTTAAGAATGTGTGCCTCAGCCGCAGCGACCAGCGGTCAAGCAGCAGTCGTCGCGCATCACCTGTCGGCCGTCAGGCCCCGATGAGCTGTTCAGAGACCACTTCTATATCTGCAAATGGAAGAGATGGAGGAACATGATAAAGGAATGCACATGCATAAGAGTCGATGGCCTGAGACACTCAGTGGTGCGGGATGCAGTCGCTGAGGAGATCCAGATCGAGCTGTGCATCAATGGAGATCTGCTCAGGAGAGTATCGCTGAGCCCATGCCACATCAGAGAGTTCATCGCCGGCCACCTCTTCTCGGAGGGGTACGTAAGGGTGCTGGAGGAGATCGATGCCATGCACATTGAGGGTCGGAGGGCAAATGTGACCCTTCGCGGGGCAGGGGAGCAGAACCGCAAAGAGCATGCTGAAAAGACTGAATGGTTTTCGGTGGGCAGAGATGCCATATTCCGCGCGATGCGCATGCTTCTCGACTCAGATGCTCACAGGATCACAGGCGGCTTCCACCGCGCTGGGGTCTTCTGTGAGGATGGCACTGCATGGATGGCAGAAGATATAGGAAGGCATAACGCGATGGACAAGGTCATAGGCCACTGCCTGCTTGAGCGCATCGAGCTCTCGAGAGTGTTCGTCCTGCTGACAAGCCGCATCTCCTCAGGGCTCGCTCTGAAGTGCTCGCGCGCGGGGATCCCGATCCTCGCATCCAGGGGCGCGCCGACCAGTCTTGCCATCGAGATGGCAGATGCTGCAGGGATCACACTCATAGGATTTGTCCGCGGGGAGAGGATGAACATCTACACCCATCCGGAAAGGATAGCGGATCTGACGCTCACCGCAGAATATGGACTCTAAACTTCAAATGCCCCGCGGATATTCCAGGGATGCGACGCCGAAATTCGGCCAGGCGATAGATTTTGCGCTGCTTATGGCGTGGGATTGGCGGCCAGATCTACCTGGCGGCCTTTGCCACACGCTCTATGCTGTCCTTCCTGCTGACAGCGAAGCTCTTCACGTCGTAATTTGCAGCAGCTATGATCTCATCTGCCAGGCAGCTCTGGATGGAGCGCTTGCTCTTGAACGATGCCTGCCATGCGCCCTTTGCTATGAGCATCAGCGCGGTATCGACGCGCCTCTGAGGTGCGGTATCCACTGCCTTTGGGACAGTGATGCCGCCATACTTGAGCCTGACAACCTCCTCACGCGGTCCAGCGTTTGAGATCGCCCTGACCAGGACGGAGAGCGGGTTCTCCTTCGTCCGCGAATGGATTATATCAAAGGCCTCCTCGACTATCCTGTACGCAGTCTGCTTCTGGCCCGTGTTCTTCTCCTTCCTCATCATCTTGTTGATCAGACGCTCGACCACATGAAGCTCGGACTTCTTGAACTGCTGCTTCGCATGCCTGCCGCCGGTGTGCATCACGGCCCTCGGCTTCAGGTTGATGTAGCCCTTCACGCTCAGATCCGGGATCTCCACCTCTGATGCATCCCACTTTCCAAACACCTTCACAAGATCACCTTACCGGCTTCTCCTTGCGGCCCGAGACCATCTCCTCGAGAGAGACATTGTTCACAGCGACGACCTTGAACCTCACGCCAGGTATGTCACCCATCGATCTGCCCATTCTTCCGCCGATCCTCTCGACGATGACCTCATCGTGCTCATCTATGAACCCTATGGCGCCATCGCCCGGGCAGAATGCCGTGACCTGCCTTCCGTTCTTTATCAGCTGTATCCTCACACACTTGCGTATGGCCGAGTTGGGCTGCTTCGCCTCGACGCCCACCTTCTCCAGAACGATGCCCCTCGCCCTGGGAGCCCCGCCCAGAGGATCTGCCTTGACCTTGAGGCCGAGAGCCCGCCTGCAGTAATGAGGATCGCTCCACCTCAGCTTCTTCCAGTCATCTTCCATCTTCCTGGCAGCATTGATTCCCATTCCCATTTAATCACCGTTGATCGTGAGTTTCTGATTCTTTCAGGGCGTTTTGCCGCTCACTGTATGATTATATCATCAACGCCATGATGCCTCTGTGCCAGCATCTTGGCTTTAAGTATGTTTCGGCCGTCCCGCCCTATGGCAATACCCTTGTCCTTGTTGGCTACCTCTACATAAGCCAATCGCTTGTTGTTCTTGTTGACCACCATGATGTTCTTGACATCCGCCGGCTGGAAGAGGTTCTGCAGGAACTCCTTTACATCATCGCTGTACTCGACTATCTCTATCTGTTTTCCAATGGACTTCTTGACGCGGTTTATATTGCTTCCCTTTCTGCCGATCGCGGCTCCCATATCGCCCTTCTGTATGACGAAGATTATCCTGTCGTTCTCCTCGTCAACGATGCAGTCCCTTGCCATGCCGCCCGTGAGGCTCTCAAAGAGCGCTATGTATCTTATTCCCTCTGTTGTGAGCTTGAACTCACTCATTCGCAACACCCCGGATCTCCCGCAGCAGCGCAATGATCTCAGAGTCCCCGGGCTCGATAACAGCCAGGGCGGCTACCGGAAATGGCTTTCCACATGCTGCGCCCAGATCCCTTCCGGAGCTCTGGTATGCATACACCGGAACCTCAAGGCTGCGAAGCTTCTGGCGCACGTGCTCCGGGCAGTCCGAAGCGTATATTATGAGCTTTGCGTCTCCCCGGAGACCGTGCTCCAGAGAGCTGTTGGAGCCAAGCACAACTTTACCGGTTCTTATGGAACTCCTGAGCGCTCTATCGATATTTATCATCGAACTACCTCATCAATTCTTTTTGCTACCAGCTGGACGTCTCCGGTTCCAAGCCGGATCGGCTGGCCGACTATGACGTTCTCGGTGACGCCTCTGAGGTCGTCCACATCGCCACGGATCGCGGCATCAAGTATGTGGTTCACAGTGACCTCAAAGGCAGCGCGAGCGAGGACGCTCGCTTTCTCTCCTGATACGCCATGTCTGCCGATCTGCTTCACATCGCCGTCACAGGTCATGATATCGGCGACAAGCATGATGTGCCTGACATCGACCTGGAGGCCCTGCTCGCGGAGGGTCTCGGTAGCCTCGTTGATTATTGCATTGCGAGCTGCCTCTATTCCGAGGACCTCGCATATCTCGTTAATGTTGTTCGTCTTGGTCCTGGTTGGATCGACGCCCTCGAACTCCAGGACCTCCTTGAGGGATGAGCCCTCAGTGTAGAGGACATACTCATCCCCCTCCTTCCGGATGACCACACGCTTTATACCATCAACGCCCTTCAGCGTGACCTTCTTTATTCGCTCGACCAGCTGCAAGAGCTCCCTGTAAGACGGCTCCTCGGGCGCCATTATGATGGTGTTCCCCTTTTGATCCACAGTCAGACCTGTGGCATCTCTCAGCTTCTCGGCCACATCCTCAGCTGTGATCTTCCGCTGTGCCATCGCATCCTCATTGAGCTCTATGACCACATTCATCTCCGCGAGATCTGTGGCTATCGAGCCCAGATGCAGGATAGAGGTGGCCTCGATTGCCCATGCGACCTCCCTCGCCATGTCGCGATCCGAGGCGTACTCAGGCAGCAGCCGTATGGTCATCGTCGGCGTCGACGGGATCTTGCGTGCATCGACGATCTCTATCAGCCTCGGAAGACCGAGGGTGACGTTGATCTCCGCGACGCCAGCGTAGTGGAAAGTACGCATCGTCATCTGCGTGCCCGGCTCGCCGATGGACTGGGCTGCGACGACGCCCACTGCCTCGCACGGCTCGACCCTCGCATGTTCATAGTCCTCGACGACCTCCTTTATTATCGTCTCGAACTGCTCCTCAGTCACCCTCTCCGCCTCTTCCAGGCCGCTTTTGATAGCGTCCTTGAGGCTGATCGGCAGATCGAGCTCGTCTATCCTTTTAAGCCATGACTCTGGAAGCTTCATGCGTTCTCACCCGCGAGGACCTTTCTTATTATTCGATGCACGTTCTCCGGGCTTGCGTAGTCTCTCCTAGATGGATCGACCCCGTCCTCTCCGTACTTGAACTGGACGATCATGCCGCGGGTCTCCCTGACGGTGCCGTCGTAGTTCACCTCCAGGTCCTGTAGGGCGTTTACCAGGCGCCTCTGGAGGTAGCCGCTCTGGGATGTTCTTATCGCGGTGTCCACAAGACCCTCCCTGCCACCTATCGCATGGAAGAAGAACTCAGTCGGCGATAAACCCTTCTTGTAGCTCGACTCGACGAAGCCATGAGCCTCGGCGCCGAGATCTCCGCGCTTGAAGTGTGGTAAGGTTCTATCAGTGTAGCCGCGCTTTATCCTCTCGCCCCTGACCGACTGCTGGCCCACACATGCTGCCATCTGCGTTAGGTTCAGCATCGAGCCGCGGGCGCCGGAGACCGCCATGACCACGCCGCTGTTGTCCAGTCCGAGGTAACGGCCTGCGATCTGTCCAGCAGCACCCCTCGCCTTGCCCAGCGTCTGCATTATGCGCATCTCCAGCGTCTCCTCAAGAGTGCGTCCGGGAAGCGGTTCCAGCTCTCCCGCCCTGTAAGCCTCTATAAGCCTCTGGACACTCTCCTTCGCGGATCTTGTGACATCCTGGATCTGCTCTGCAGCCTCTCTTGGCACATCCTCGTCACTGATGCCGAAGCTGAAGCCGGCGAGCATGATCCCGCGGAGCGCCAGGAGCGTCATCCTGTCCAGGAACTGGCTCGCAACCCCTGGATCATACTCCTTTATTATGCGATCTATCACCTTCCCCTTGAAGGCGCCCACAGCCTCTGCATCGATCGTGCCCTTGAGAAGGACGCCGTTGCGTATAACCACATACGCATCATTCTCGCAATCCTCGCCCTTGCAGACAGGGCAGTTGCTGCAGAAGTCTGCCTTGAACGTGAGGTTAAGATCCTTTGGCAGTATCAGGCTGAATATCTGCTTTCCTGTCCAGTACGGATCGCCGTTCTCGTCATATCCTGCAGGCACAGGGATGTCGCTTATATCAAGCTTCTTGAGAACCTCCATGAGTCTGTCCTTATTGAGCCTGCGCTCCTTGTGGGTGAGCAGGAAGCTTCCGGTGACATAATCGTGTATCCCGCCTATGATCGGGCCGCCGAATCTGGGGGAGAGGATGTTCTCCTGGACCCGCATCAGGATCTCAGCCTCTGCCCTCGCCTCCTCTGTCTGTGGCACATGGAGGTTCATCTCGTCGCCATCGAAGTCTGCGTTGTACGGCGGGCATACCGCTGGGTTCAGCCTGAATGTCTTGTACGGCATGACCTTGACCCTGTGCGCCATTATCGACATCCTGTGGAGCGAGGGCTGCCGGTTGAAGAGAACGATATCACCATCTGCAAGCTGCCTGTCCACCTTCCAGCCAACCTCGAGCTGCTCCGCGACCTCCTGGCAGTTTCTCTCGGTGACCTTGACTCTCCTCCCATCTGCACGTGTTACGTAATTGACACCAGGATGGTTGTCTGGCCCCCGCATCACGTACTTCCTGACGACCTCGATATTTTTTGGGGTGACCATTATCGGGACTGTGAGTTCCTTTGCAACCTCGATCGGAACCCCGACCTCGTTTATTGAGAGGTTTGGATCTGGAGATATTACAGTTCGCGCGCTGAAGTTGACCCTCTTTCCGGAGAGAGAGCCTCTGAACCTCCCCTCCTTGCCCTTGAGCCTCTGCGAGAGTGTCTTGAGGGGCCTGCCGCTTCTGTGCCTGGCTGGAGGTACCCCTGAAACAGTGTTATCCAGGAATGTCGTGACGTGGTACTGGAGAAGCTCCCAGAGGTCCTCGATTATCAGCTGCGGCGCACCTGCCTCTCGGTTCTCCTGGAATCGCTGGTTTATTCTTATTATATCCACGAGCTTGTGTGTCAGGTCGTCCTCACTCCTCTGTCCGCTCTCCAGCGTTATAGATGGTCTCATTGTGACAGGAGGCACTGGCAGCACCGTGAGTATCGTCCACTCAGGCCTTGCCGTCTCCGGGTTCATCCCCATGACCATTATGTCCTCGTCGGAGATCCTCTCGAACCTGTCTCTTATGTCAGAGGGCGTGAGCTTGTGTCCGTCCTCTATATATGAGAGCGGCCGCTCGAACTTGATCTCCCTCTGAGGGGCACCGCAGTACGGGCAGGTCTTGTGCTTCCTTGCCTCTGCGAAGACCTTGTTCACAACATCCTCTGTGGGCTGCCCGAGATCCTCAAGCGTTCTTATCTGCCTGAGAAACTCCTTCTTCTCCAGCTCGGAGAGCATGAGCTTTGAACACTCCCTGCATATCGCTCTCAGGATCTTCCTGATGAGTTTCGCGAAGCCAACGTGTATCACCGGAGCCACGAGATCGATGTGTCCGAAGTGTCCGGGGCACTCCCCGGGCCTGCCGCCGCATGTTCTGCATCGGAGACCAGGATCTATGACGCCGAGCCTGGGGTCCATCAGACCCATCTCTATGGGAAAGCCATCATCATCGTAGGTATCGGCCGTGATCACCTTGACCACGCTCATCTTCCTGAACTCCTGCGGAGATATCAGGCCGAACCTTATCTTTCCAATCCTCTTTGGAACGCTCATTCCATCACCTAAACTGCATCCTCCAGCATGAGGCGCGGTGCCACGCCCAGCGATTTTATCTCGTCAAGCAGAAGCTTGAACGCATAGCTCATCTCCACGGGGTATATGTCAGAGTCGGTGCCGCATACCGGGCAGAGGTCCATATTTCTTCTCCGATCGTGAATCGCTATGACTCCGCATTTGCTGCACACGAGTTCCGTTACTTTATCTGACTCCTCGACGAGCCTCTCCTTCAGCGCAAGAGCAGCGCCATGGGCTATGAGCACATCGCGTTCCATCTCTCCGAACCTCAGTCCGCCCTCTCTAGCCCTGCCCTCTGTCGGCTGCCTGGTGAGCACCTGCACAGGGCCGCGTGATCTCGCATGCATCTTTCCGGTGACCATGTGGTACAGCTTCTGGTACAGGATCACCCCGACAAATATGTCGGCCTGTATCCTCTCGCCGGTCGCTCCATCGTACAGAACCTCTTTTCCTGTATGGGCGAATCCTAGCCTTGTCAGAGCGCTCCTGAGATCCCACTCCTTCTCTCCGAGAAACGCGGTCGCATCTATGAACCTTCCCTCAAGCGAACCCACCTTCCCGCCGATCATCTCGAGGACGTGCCCGACTGTCATTCTCGATGGGATTGCGTGCGGGTTGAGAAGAAGATCCGGGACCATGCCGCTCTCGCTGAACGGCATATCCTCCTGGGGGAGAAGAAGACCCACAACACCCTTCTGACCGTGGCGTGATGCGAACTTGTCTCCTAGCTCGGGGATCCTCTGGTCACGGGTTTTTACCTTGGCGAGCCGGTTGCCGTTCTGCGATTCTGTGAGGATGACCAGATCGACGACGCCCTTCTCGTTGGACCTCATCGTGACAGAAGTCTCGCGCCTCTGCTGCGGGCTGATTCCGAACTCTGTCGGCTCCTCAAGGAACCTCGGCGGGCTCGTCTTGCCTATAAGCACATCGTTGGGACCGACATCAGCGTTCGGATTTACAAGACCGTCGGCATCGAGCTGGCCGTAGGTCTCAGAGCCCCTCGCGCCCCTGACCTCGAGATCGGGAATTTCAAACTTGTCCTCCTGACCCCCAGGGTATTTCCTCTCCTCTGCCTCTGATACTCTGAAGAAATGAGATCTGGCAAGCCCGCGCTCGACGGCGCTCTTGTTCATCACCAGGGCGTCCTCGATGTTGTACCCCTCGTATGCGAGAACCGCCACGACGAAGTTCTGGCCCGCTGGCCTTTTATCGAAACCGATTGCCTTGGCGGTTCTTGTACTGACAATGGGCTGCTGTGGGTAATGGAGATAGTGGCCCCGTGTGTCAGGTCTCAGGCGGATGTTCGCCATCGGGAAGCCAAGACACTGCTTGATCATGCCGGCGCCCATGGTATTCCTCGGGCTCGCGTTGTGCTCCGGGTACGGGACCAGTGCTGTGCATATCCCCAGGATTAGAGACGGATCGACCTCGAGATGCGTATGCTCCTCTGTGAGATCATTCTCCCAGATCGCTATGTAGGCATTCTCCTCCTCCTCGGCATCGAGATACTCAATCTTTCCCTCTCGAACAAGATCATCAAAGGTCGCCTCTCCCCGCTCCAGTCTCCGAATATCCTCCTCTGTGACAAGGGGCTGTCCGTTCTCCACGATGATAAGAGGCCTTCTCGCCCTTCCAGAGTCTGTGTTTATCACAATCTCGTTTGTTCTGTCGTAGTATGCGACATTGATCTGATTGCTTATCACGCCGGCTCTTCTCAAACGCCTGATCTCGGCCACGAGCTTCTCGGGCTCCGGATGATGCCCGACTATCTCTCCATTTATGAAAACCCTGGCATCAGCCACCATAACCACCTACCGGCCTCACACCGAGATTGATCAGCATGGTCTTGACCTCTTCGTAATCCTCAACGCCCTTTGAGAGCTCAACTCCCTGAGCGAAGTTCTTGACCAGCCCGCAGTTCGGCCCCTCGGGAGTCTCGCTCGGGCATATCCTTCCCCACTGTGTCGCATGGAGATCCCTGGCCTCAAAGTGCGGCTGCGATCTCGATAGCGGCGATATGACCCTCCTGAGATGGCTCAGGCTCGCCATGTAATCCGTTCTATCCAGAAGCTGCGATACGCCGGTCCTGCCACCAACCCAGTTGCCTGTTGCGAGAGGATGTATCATCCTCTCCGTCAGAACATCCGCCCTCACTGTGGTGATGACATTCAGCTCCCTGTTGCGCATGCTGGCGCGCTCGAGCTGGTACTTGATATCCCTGGTGAGCCTGTTGAATGCGACCCTGAAGAGATCTTCCATCAGGTCTCCGGAGAGCTTCAGCCTCTTATTCGCATAGTGGTCCTTGTCGTCCTCTCCTCTTTTACCAAGCGCCAGCTCGAAGCACGCCTCAGCCATTCTTGAGAGGAAGAGAGCCTTAGCGTACCTGTCCTTCTCCTCCACTCCTATATGCGGAAGCAGGTATCTGTCCAGGACATAAGCGGCACGCTTCTTCTGGTACTCCTTCGCCTGGCCGGCCGCGACCCTGTTGCCTATCTTCTCCAGGGCCTCTTCTGTCGTCGAGACTTCAGCCTCCTCGAGGTTCTCGAGCATGAACTTCATGATCTCGGGGTTATCTGATACGGCCTTCACTATGTCCATATCAGTCTCGAGTCCGAGGGCTCTTACAAGAGTCACGAAGTTTATCCTGCCAGCGACAGACGGGAATGAGACCTCTAGTATCGATCGCTTGCCGCGCTCCACTATGACGAGAGACCTGTAGCCCTGCCTCTGGCTGAAGACCTTCGCAACCTCTATGAACTCATCGTACCTCTGATTGTACTCGACGAGTATCTTGTTGGGCGCCAGATCCTCGAGCGTCATTATGACGCGCTCGGATCCGTTCACTATAAAGTATCCTCCAGGATCGAGGGGATCCTCTCCGTAGGAGACCATCTCCTCCTCGCTCATGCCGTAGAGGTTGCAGACCTTCGACATCACCATGATCGGGAGCATGCCGATCATCGCCTCGACCGGCTCCTTCTCCTCGCCCCTGTCGACTATGGACATCTCGAGCTTTATTGGCGACGCATAGGTCAGGTTCCTGAGACGGGCATCGTTCGGATAGAGCCTCTCGACAGATCCGTCAGCCTCCATGACCACAGGCTTCTCCACCCTGATCTTGCCGAGCTTGACGTAGGTGTTCTCGATGTTCGTCTCTATTATCCTGACCTCATCGATAACCTTCTGCAGACCTCTGTCTATGAATTCGTTGAATGAATTTATGTGGTGGTGCACCAACTTGTCCTTGGTAAAATAGGCCCTGTAAAGAACGCTTCTGTCCAGCAAATCTTGAATCACCCTCTTCAATCGATAACGAGCCTGTAAAATATCGACTCCTTTGCCGTGGGGCTCTTGCGCTTTATCTTTATTATATCCCCTACCTTGGCGCCAATCTCCTTAGCAACTGGATCCGTGACGTGGATCTTCGGCAGATGGCGCGCCTCTACACCGTACTGCATCAGGACCTGCTGGGCCTCCTCTGGAGTGAGGAGGATGTGTTCCGGTACCAGCTCGTGATCCTGTACGGCAAACCTCTTCATCCGATCTCCTCCCAGAAAAGCTACATACGGGCTCGGGGGGATTTGAACCCTCGGCCACCTGGTGTCTTCATAAAATTTAAAAGCCAGGCGCTCTGCCTAACTGAGCTACGAGCCCCCATGAGCATACGAGCCCACGAACTGTGAACGTTGAGCTGCACTGCTCCCCTCTTTAAAGAAACATGCATAAAGCTTTTTCCCTTTTATAAGTTCCTCACAAGCCTGGCTATCTCATCACCCACCTCAGATGTGGTGGAGCTGCCGCCGAGGTCGTATGTTCTCACCCTTCCCTCACGCAGGCTGAGCTCTATCGCTTTCACTATATCCCTGGCTGCCTCCCTCTCGCCCAGGTGCTCCAGGAGCATCGCGCCTGCCCATATCGTTGCGATCGGGTTGATCTTGTTCATGCCCCTGTACTTCGGAGCGCTGCCATGGATCGGCTCGAACATGCTCGTCCCCTCTGGATTCAGGTTCGCACCAGGCGCAAGCCCGAGGCCGCCCTGTATCATCGCTCCGAGGTCTGTGATGATATCGCCAAACATGTTGGGCGCGACAACGACATCAAACCATTCCGGGTTCTTGACGAACCACATCGTTATCGCATCCACAAAGTTGAAATCCGTGGTGACCTCAGGGTATCCCTTTCTCACATCCTCGAAGATCTCGCGCCAGAAGCCATAGATGTCGCTCAGAACGTTCGCCTTGTCGACGCTTGAGACGTGCTTTCTTCTCTGCATCGCAAGATCGAATGCGTACTTTATCACCCTGGTGCATCCCTCCCTGGATACCATTCCTATCTGGTACGCGATCTCCTCGCTGTCAGAATCTATATCGAGGCCGAACTTCACGTTGTAGAGGGCTCTTTTCACCTCGAGATCTGCGTGGCTCCTCCCGGATCTGGCCCTTCCGCCCTGGCCTATGTAGAAGTCCTCTGTGTTCTCCCTGACCACCACAAAATCTATGTCCTTCGGGCCCTTATCCTTGAGCGGTGTCCATACCCCCTCCAGTAGCTTGACGGGCCTGAGGTTTATGTACTGGTCGAAGTAGAACCTCATCGCCAGGAGGATACCCTTCTCAAGAACCCCCGGCCTCACTCTGGGATCTCCTATGGCCCCGAGGTATATCGCTCTGTAACGCCCGAGCTCTTTCAGCGTCTCCTCACTCACGAGCTCCCCTGTCCTTAGGTAGTGATCCGCGCCAAGTGGATACTCGATCCACTCGATGCCAAAGCCGTGCCTCTCCGCAGCAGCCTCCAGCACCTTCTTGCCCTCTGCTATGATCTCAGGCCCTATGCCATCGCCCGGTATGACAGGTACCTTGTAATTTATGCTCTCACCACCTGTTTCTTTGTATAATTCAAAAGGCCTCCCGATCTCACTATCTCCTGGAGGAACGGGGGCAGCGGTGTTGTTGGATAAGACTCCTTCTTGGAGATGTTCTGTACGATACCCTCAGAGATATCCACCACCACAGAGTCGCCATCATCTATTTTCTCCGCATCAGCGCAGATGAGCAGCGGCAACCCTATGTTTATGGAGTTCCTGAAGAAGATCCTCGCAAAGGACCTTGCAACGACCGCCTCCACTCCGGCTGCCTTGATGGCAAGCGGTGCATGCTCTCTGGATGAACCGCACCCGAAGTTGGTTCCAGCGACTATGACGTCTCCAGGTCGAACGCTCTCAGCGAACTCCGGCCTGATCCCCTCAAAGAGGTGCTTGGCCAGCTCCTCTGGATCATTTATCACAAGATACCGCCCAGGGATGATCACATCCGTGTCGATATCGTTTCCGAACTTCCAGGCTCGTGCCAAAATACCCATCTCCAACAGGTGGACTATCTACCAATAACAAAGCAGTATATTAAACTGATGGAGGCTGGATGGCGTCTGTACAGGAGCTGCACTGATGGCGTTGATGGTTCAGGGCGCATCACATCTGATTCGCCTTGCAGCACGGCCGAATCCCCTGGTAGTGCGTTTGAATCACTGAATAGACTGCCGGGAATCAGCACCCACAGACAGAAATCCTCCTGTATTCTGTGAGGTCAGATGCTGATTATCTCGATGATAAAAGCGCACTGCAATCGATCGCTAAAAACAAATGCTCCGCCCCCTCAGTGCGCATCTGGATGATCTCGATGATACAAGTACACTGCCGTCGATCGCCAGCCCAGACAAACGGCATGCATCAGAGGACGGATGGTAACAACTCTCTTTTTGAAAATCGCTTTTAAATTCCGATGAAAAGGTATATATGCATCGAAGAGAGCTCGGAATGCGAATAGGGGATCTTTTCGGCTGCATCGAAATAGTTGCGCCGAGGGTCTCGAGGAGGGAGCAGAATGGCGGTACTTCCTGTCGCTCCGGTTGCCAGGCTGATAAGAATGGCCGGGGCCAAGAGGGTTAGCGAGGACGCGAGCATCGAGCTTGCTGCGATTCTGGAGAACTACGGCATCGAGATAGCGAAAGAGGCGATAGACTGGGCCAATCACGCGAAGAGGAAGACTGTGAGGGCAGAGGATATAAGAGAGGCCGCAAAGCGAGTGAGACCTGTGAAGCAGGGAGAATGAGAGTGCTGGGAGAAAACACCGATATGGACTACCGCGCTCTTGGTCTTGTGTGCGGCATAGAGATTCATCAGCAGCTCGATACCAGCTGCAAGCTCTTCTGCCGCTGCCCCACCCTGCACAGAGAGGTTGAGGACTCGAACTTCGAGTTCTTCAGGTACCTCAGGCCTGCGAGGAGCGAGCTAGGGGAGATCGACAGGGCTGCTCTTGAGGAGACGCTTGTATCGAGGAGGTTCATATACAAGTCCTACGACACAACCTGTCTGGTGGAGGCAGATGAGGAGCCTCCTAGGGAGCTCAACCGGGAGGCTCTTGAGATCGCCCTTGTGATCGCGCGTCTTCTAAAGATGCGCATCGTCGATGAGATCCACACGATGCGGAAGACCGTGATAGACGGCTCGAACACATCTGGATTTCAGCGCACCGCATTCATCGCATCCAGCGGATCTATAGACACATCATGCGGACCTGTGGGCATAGGCATACTCTGCCTGGAGGAGGAGGCTGCCAGGATAATCGAGGATCGTGGGGATGAGGTGGTGTATTCTCTCGACCGGCTTGGCATCCCCCTTGTCGAGATCGGGACCGCTCCTGATATAGTGTCTCCGCAGCATGCGAGGGAGGTGGCCCAGCATATCGGCATGATACTCAGATCCACGGGCAGGGTCAAGCGCGGCCTCGGCACGATAAGGCAGGACGTGAATGTATCGATTGCCGGCGGCGCGAGGGTCGAGATCAAGGGCGTTCAGGATCTGAACCTGATAGAGAGGATCGTAGAGCTGGAGGTCATTCGCCAGGTAAGGCTGCTTGAGATCAGAGATGAACTCCAGAGGAGAAACGCCCATGTCAGTGGGGAGATCATCGATGTAACAGGGCTATTCTCAAACTCACGCTCGAAGGTCATCGCAAAGGCCCTCAAGGGCGGCGGCGTGGTTCTCGCCACGAGGCTTGATGGTTTCAGAGGAATGATCGGAAAGGAGGTGCAGCCCGGGAGGCGTCTCGGCACAGAACTATCAGACAGGGCGAAGCGCGCGGGTGTGGGTGGCATATTCCACACCGACGAGCTGCCAGCATATGGAATAACAGAAGAGGAGGTGGCAGCGCTCAGGAGCCTGCTGAGCTGCGGGGAGAGCGATGCCGTGGTGATGGTGGCAGCGCCTCCTGAGAGAGCGAGAAAGGCGATGGAGGCTGTAATCGAGCGCGCACGAGAGGCCATTGCGGGCGTACCTGAAGAGACCAGGAGAGCGCTTCCTGATGGCACATCTGAGTACATGCGCCCGCTCCCCGGATCGGCAAGGATGTACCCCGAGACGGATGTACCGCCTGTCGTTGTAAATAAAGAGATGATTGAGCAGCTCAGGCTCCCGGAGCTCGTCGTGGAGAGGGCGGAGAGGTACCAGAGGGAGTACGGGCTCAGCCCGGAGCAGGCCAGGATAATGGCAGCCTCGTCCAACTACCAGCTCTTCGAGGAGATCGTGCGGGAATACAGAGTACAGCCCTCACTCGTCGTGCGATCTCTGGAATCGACACCTGTAGAGCTTGCGAGGGATGGCGTGCCGGTTTACAGGCTCGGCGAGAGGCATTTCATGGGCTGCTTCGATCTTCTCGCCCATAACAGAATCGCGAAGGAGGGAATACCCGCGCTCCTCAAGGCAATGGCAGAGAACCCTGATGCTGATCCGGAGAGCGCGGCGGAGGCGGCAGGTCTGATGAGCCTGGGCGCATCAGAGGTTGAGAGAATAGTCCGTGAGATCGTCTCAGCAAAGATCGATCTCGTCAGGGAGAGGGGCGAGCGTGCGATCGGGCCACTCATGGGGCTCGCGATGGAGCAGCTGAGAGGCAAAGCAGACGGTGCGGCTGTGAGCGCTCTCATAAAGAGAGAGATAAACGCGATTCTCGGGAGAGTCTGATCGTATTCAGCGATCCCGAATGTGCCTTTCTCATCTAGGAGACATGACAGGCATGAGGGAGCATGACGCTCACAAATGCCAGATCAGGCCGGATCTGTATATATCGTCCGCCCTACAGAAGGCAGGGAGGAGAGAGCATGATGCTCACAAATGCCAGATCTCACTCAATATTCCAGAAGGTCTCCGAGAGCTGGCGTCCGGTCGTGTACTTGAATCACTGAACGAAATTTCAGGAATCAGCACTATCTGGCACAGCAGATCACAAATCCTGCGATGTCACCTGCTGCCGGGCTCGGTGATCTGCCTGGCGTCTTTCTTCACCATGAAGTCGATGACGACGTTGTAGATCCTGGGCGCATAGCTTCTGACGACGCCTCTGTAGAGGAGTGATGCCTCGCACCCGAGCTCCCTGGCCTTTTCCTCTATTATCCTGACATCCCTGTAGAGGTCATCCTCCGGGGCGAATGTGTAGTAGTGCACCACGCCACCGCTCTTCGCGGTGCGTATCGCCTCCGGGAGGAAGAGAGAGGCAGAGTGCGGCAGGTTCATGATGACATGATCCGCCTGATCTGCGAGATCTTCTGTGAGAGCGGCAGCGTCACCCTCGCGTACCTCAACATCCAGGCGGTTCATCCTCGCGTTCTCCCTGAGAAGATTTACTGCATACGGATTCTTGTCGATCGCGATCACCCTTGCGCCCCGTTTCGCCATCAGAAGCGAGAAGGGGCCCACGCCTGCGAACATATCGACCACGGTATCGCCGGGGCGCACCTGCTCTGCGACCCTGAGCCTCTCAGTGCTGAGCCTCGGCGAGAAGTATGCGCGCTCGAGATCCACCATGTAGCGGATGCCGTGCTCCCTGTGAATCGTGAGCGTCCTCATCTCGCCCGCCACATATCTGTACCTTCGAAGCCTGAACTCACCCTCAACATCTGAAACCGGCGCGAGGACTGTGCGGATTCCCCTGTGCACCGCCATGATCGCATCCGCGACCCTCTCAGGCTCCTCATCCTCAACCACTGCTATATCCCCGATGGTCTCGAAGCTCGGTTTTCTTCCCAGAATCTCCTCAACAGTGACCCTTCTCCGATCCTCCTCGAACTCCATCTGGACAATCTCAACATCCGCGATACCCTTCAGCACGTCAGGGCTGATGCTCTCAAGAACTGGGATGTATATGTGAGAATCGTCGGAGCGGATGCGTTTTTTTCTGTCGAGAGCGCCCAACTCTATAACAATCCTCCGTATCCGCTCGCCCATCGAGCGCGGCGCCTTCAATCCAAGCGTGGTCTTAGATCCGCACATTTCATGATGAGTTACCCGCATCAACCATGACGCGCTTAAAACCTTCCTGTTTCAGCATCACGATCCCGTCACCGCAGCACCAGCTGCAGCGCGCGATGGGGGCAGGCTGTCACGCATGCTCCGCACTGGATGCATTTTCCTGGATCAGTCACAACCTTCCAGTCGTCGAACCTGAATGTGCCGGTGGGGCATATCGCAATGCATGCGCCGCAGTGGACGCACTCCTCCTCGTTTCTCATCACAGGGATCTCCAGGAGCACTACATCCACGCCCCTGCGCTCGAATGCGTCCTTGACCTGCCTGCATTTATCGTCTGAGACATCGAGGACGATCTCGCCGCTGACGGCATCTATGCTCGCCCTCTCGATGTTTATGAGCGCGCCGGTCTCCAGGATGACAGAAGCTATCAGGGGCTTTCTGACTATGCCCTGCGCGACCCTGAGCATCAGCTTCATCTCGGCCGCCTCCCCGCAAACAGCCTGCTCAGGTCGTTGCTTGTTATCATTCCTATGACGCGATTGTCCTTATCCACAACGGGAAGCGCAGAAATGCTGTGGATATCCATCGTCCTCGCAGCCAGCTCTATCGGCTCATCCGGGGTCGCTGAGTACACCCGTCGGGTCATGATCTCCGAGACTCTTGAGATGTTGCCGTTTGCAACAGCCTTGGATATGTCCCATGTCGTTATTATGCCCATGAGCTTCCCCTCATCAGAGACCACCGGGAGATGATCGAACCGGCTTCCGACGATAACGCGTGCGGCCTCAGGCACGCTGATGTTCTCTCCCACTGTGACAACATCCCTGTTCATGACATCCCCGACGTAAGGGAGCTCCTTCGTCTGCTTCATCGGCCTGCTGACGCCACTTCTTGGCAGAGGCTCGGCCTGCTCTGTCAGCAGGAACTCCCCCCTCTCGATCCACTCCTTCAGGGTTCCAGCAACCCTTCTGGCCATGTGGAAGCTTGAAAGCGATGCTGTTGGGACCTCTTTTCCGTTTATCTCCACGAAACCGGATCTCAGCTCCGCGTAGCTCACGCTCCTCAGAACCGGTCTGTCCCTTCGCTGCACGCCATAATCAACTATCGGAACGGTGATGTCCCTGTCCCTGACAGCAGTGCTCAGCGCGAGCCTCTCGTTCAGTATCGGTATCGGAACGCCAACGCCAACGTAAAGCGTCGGGCCATACCTTGTGAAGGTAGCGGCCCTCAGGAACTCGCTGCTCATCCTCTTGAGGTCTCCTGAGACCATCAGCGTGGCGAACCCGGTCTCAGGGCTGTGCTGTGTGCCTGGTCCCACGATGTAACCCTGCGCGCCGCCGAGGAATATTCTGACTCCAGTCCCTATGTACTCGAATCCCGGATCATTGGAGATCGGGTTGAGAACGCCAGCGCCGCTGTAATGGACGTTTCCGAAGCGAGGGAGCAGCGTGCCCATGTATGTGTGAAGAGTCCTGTCAGAGGAGTTCGTGGCAGCGTTGTACCTCTGATACGCGTTTCTTGGATTGACCATCAGAGCCTGGTTGAGGTCCTCCAGATGGAGGGTCGTCTCGATCTCCAACCTGGGATAACAGTCTGTGCCCACACCCTCGCCCATCACATCCACAGCTCTACCGGAGACGAGATCCTCTATGACGTGAGCACCGCCGTACTCTATGCCTTTATCCTCAGATGGCTGGGTCGCTCCCAGAAAGAGATCGACCGCGGCAACCCCACCGTATGCCTCAACCCGGTTCAGCCAGGCCCTCGAGATCTTTATAGGCGGGTCGCTGTGGCCGAGGTTCAGGAAGACGCCGGAGGAGCACATCGCTCCGAAGGTGCCGGTGGTCACGACATCAACCTCGCGCACCGCGCCACCAGGCCCCAGCTCTTCGACAATGGAGGGCATCTCCTCCGCGGTCACAACCCTGACGCTTCCGTCACGTATCCGCTCGTTGATCTCGGATAGCGATTTCTCTGCTTCCACGGCTGGGGCTTGCACCTTTTCCGATAAAAAGATATCCCATACACGGCAGCCATCAATGCCATTCTCATCTGTGCGACTCTTAAACGTGCTGTAGCCTGTGATTCCAACTGCCTCCTGGCACGAACAGGGTTATATTCTACATCCGGAGATGCCTCTAGAGATGTCTGGAAAGAGGATCGTCCTGACCAGCGACAGGACAATGATGTCCTCCTATCACGGAGGCGTTCTGCTCGGATTTGCCGCAATAATGCCCAGGGCGGTCATGCCCGACTGGATGCTCAGATCTCTATTCTGTCCTCCTGTGAGAGCATATCCCGACGGCAGGGCGGTTTACGCTCCGTGCGGCATGCGAAAGGTGGAGGCTGCCCTCCTTGAGGCGGGGTTCTCCAGGGATGAGGTCATGGTCGCGCATCCAGATCGCCTCGAGAAGGCGATAGGCAGTGATACCGAGATCCTGGGCATAACACACGACGATCCGATGGGGAAGATAGCAGTCCGCGAGATCGAGGATATCATTAACAGAGGTCCACCGCACAACAGGCACAGCTTCCTGAAGCTCATAAATCATCCCCTGGTTAAAAAATACGATCCGGTGATCGTCGTCGGTGGCAATGGCGCATGGGAGCTCGCCGATGAGGATGTGGGCGTCGATCACATCTACCTGGGCGAGGGTGAGAGCGAGTTTCCGGAGGTTTGCAGGGCGATCCTCGATGGGAAGGATGTCCCCAGGATCATACAGGGAACGCCTGTGGCCGGGGAGAGGATCCCTGTGAACAGGGGCGCCACGATCGCAGGCATAGTTGAGATCGGAAGAGGATGCTGGCGTGGCTGCGCATTCTGCTCACCAACGATGAGGTCGTTGAGACATCGACCGGTAGCCAGCATTCTGGAGGACGTCAGGGTGAACATGAGGGAGGGCATGAGGGATGTTCTGCTTCACTCAGAGGACGTTTTCACATACGGCTCAAGGGGATTGCGCCCTGATCCTGATAAGGTGCTGGAGCTCTTCAGGAGCGTCAAGCAGCTCTCGCCACACACAATAGATGTCTCACACCTCAGCCTGGCGACCGTGCATCAGTCCATGGATCTCCTCAGCAGGGTCTCTGAGGTTGTTGGCGTTGGCACAGATCAGAAATACATGTCAGCATGGATAGGAATAGAGACCGGAAGCTGTCGTGTACTGGAGATGCACATGCCCAGGAAGGCGCTGCCAGAATCTCCGGATCGCTGGCCAGATATCGTCAGGGATTGCTATGCGCTCTTCCATGATGAACACTGGGTGCCGGTCGCGAGCCTTGTCCTGGGGCTGCCAGGTGAGACCGCTGATGATGTTGTCAGGACAACAGAGCTTGTGGAGTCGCTCAAGGATTACACAGGGCTGATGCTTCCACTCTTCTTCACTCCCATGGCAGGTACAGCACTCGGCAGCTACAAAGGGCTCGGAAAGGATAACGCTCTTCCTGAGCACTGGGAGCTGGTCGGGACCTGCATGGAGTACAACCTGAGACATCTCAGGAAGCTTCACAGCCTTTACAGAGAGCGCATGACATCAAATCCGATGGTGCACATGGGCCTGCGCGCGATCAACATAGCAGCAGACATCGTTCTGCCGAAATACATGAGAAGAATGAAAAGGGGAGAACCGCCAAACTGAAAGAAATTTTCGATCCTGAGGATGGCCTGAAGCTAGTAGTTCTCCAGCACCGATTTCACTATCGTCTTGTGGTCGTTCTTCAATGAGTACACGTTGTGGTCTCCGGATACATCTATGCTGAGAATTCCAAGGCGCGTGTTCATGAGTCCGACCATGGCAGACACACCGCGATAGCTTACATTGAAGCCCTCCTTCTCCAGATATGTGAAGATGTCCTCGGTCGTAAAGGATGAATCGCTCAAGAACAACTTCAGCACCGCTTTTCTGATTCCAATACCATCTCGCTTCAGATAATTCCTCAGCCGCTCCTGAATTCTCTCCTCAGCGCTCTCCATCCAGCAAGCTCACCGGCCATAAAGAAGGATGCGATGGCTTATAAAGGTATTCTCTCCACGACCAGCCCATCCTCTGTTGGATACCTCTCAACTATGTGAGGAGATCCGATATGCCTCACCTCATCTGCTATCTCCTCCAGTATCCAGGCCGCGATCTCTATTCCATCAGCTGCGAGTTCGTACATGCTCTCCGGAACACCAAGCTCCTCCAGGACTCTGATCGCAGCCTGCGGATCTGGAGCGACGATGACTCCTGTCAGCAACGTGCCATCATTGCTCACGATATCGAACTCTCTCCTGACCCTCCCAGCACGCCGCTTCAGTCTCTCCCTGAGCTGGACGGAGTCCTTGAAGACGGAGGAGCAGTAGTGGAGCTTTATCCTGTAATGCATGAACGATCTTGCGATCGACTCGCTCCCGATCGCCGCGCAGGAGTCCGGGTACGCCCTGAAGCCTCTGGCTCTGAGCGCATCTGCGTTCGTCTCTGTGAACTCAAGCTCATTGATGTTCAGAAAAGCATCAACGCTCTGCACAGCCTCTGCGATCCACGGAGCAGGAGCGATCGCGGGGATCTCCACACCAGCCTCGATCCCGAGATCCATCGCGGATTTTAGTGCTTCCGCAAGGCGGGGCTCCTCACGCTCAAGATCCGGATGCATCCTCAGCTCATCCAGACCGGCATCGCGAAGCCTTGAGAGCACCCTCTCCACGGGCACGATTCCCGTGTAGAGATGGATGTGATGCTCTTTTCCCAGAATCCTCTTAAGCATGCGAATTGTATCCAGAACCAGATCCAGCCTCAGCAGAGGCTCTCCGCCGGTTATGCCCGTGCCGAGGGCATCGATCGCCCGCGCCTCCTCAAGGATATCATGCGGGGATGATACGGCCCGCTCGTTCGCGAAGATGAGATCCCTCCCCCTTCGCTCCTTGGAGAGCGGACAGTAGAAGCATTCTCTGGCGCATTCACCTGTGATGAAAAGGACAAGAGATGCGCCCTGTCTGCATATCTCACATCCGGGAGGGAGGTAGTTGTGGAATGATCCTGTGCCGTCTCGAACCCATTCTTCAGGCATCCTTTCTGATCCTCATGCAGTGCATTTCTGAGCAGGTCACCATGATGTGCATAACCGCGATCGTGATCATCCGAATTGCCACTTTGTAACTCCATTCATCGCCTGGAAAGAGCCAAACTGGCATCGTGATTTTGTGCGGATCCGCACACGTTGTACACTTCCATCTGTTTGGCACGTCTTACATGCGGAGTTTTCATCATTTTGGCATGCCTCTCTGTGACAATCCAGATCCTGTGAGCTGGGCCTCTTGTATGCAGATAGCGATCGACTTGAGCCCGGTCCAGCTCTCAATAAAAATGAATCAAAAACGTTGACATGAGGCGGCTGTCCGATGACGCACGCCCGCCTCAGCTGCCCCCTATCAGGCTTATGACCAGATAAGCCAGGAGCGTACCAACGACAAACACAACTGCAAATGCGCCAAATACCATCGAATCGGCTATGACGAACTCTCCGCCAGTCATCTATCTCACTACCAGGACAGGAGTTGTTGCCCAATATAAGACTTTCTGGACCACACTGCCTATGAGAAGCTTCGACACGCCGCTCTCGCCGTGGCTGCCCATAACGATGCAGTCGATGTTCTCGGTTCTGGCCACATCTATGATGACATTTGCAGGCGCCCCGATCCTTATGACAGGCTCCACCTTGACGCCGATCTTCTCGCCCATCTCCTTTATGTCATCCAGCGCCTTCTCGCCCTGCTTCTGCAGCTTGGCCTCGACCTCCTTCTTGTCGGCACCCAGCTGTCTTACAGCGCTCGCTATGACTACCTCGTTGACCACGTAAAGCGCCAGGACCTCCGCACCCAGAGCCTTCGCAAGCTCAAGCCCCTCCTGCGCAGCCAGTCTGGACTTGTCGGAGCCATCTGTGGCAATCAAAATACGCTTGTACATCCTAATCCCACCTTTGTGACCCCTATCAACGGCTTGGTATAAATAGCTATCTTCAGGATTTTAGCATCCGCAGGGCCAATAATGCGGCATTCTCCCCTGCATCTATCCCGACACATGCAACAGGCACGCCGGGAGGCATCTGGACTATGGAGAGAAGCGCATCTATTCCGAGAAGCTTTCCGCTCACCGGCACACCTATCACAGGCCTCTCGGTCCTGGCGGCCACCGCGCCGGGGAGTGCAGCTGACATTCCAGCGACCGCTATGAACACCCTTGCATCCGTGCTCTCTATGTACTGATCGAGCTCCCTCGGGTTCCTGTGCGCAGAGATGACCCTGTGCTCGTAGCTCACTCCACCCTCATCAAGCACTCTCAGAACTCTGTCCACTACATGCTGATCCGATTTTGATCCTGAGATTATCGATACATCTGGCATATCCATCAGTGAAACCCAGGATGATGATTAACCTTATCCAGTCTGGCGCTTCGTGTGGATAACCCTCTGGGCCTTGCCATCGCTTCTCGGGAGAGATCCTATGGGGAAGACGTCGCCCTTCGGGCTGAAGCCAAGAGCCTCCTTGAGCGCCTTCTCGACTGTGTATCCCGTCACCCATGGCTCTGCCTCGACGTTGATCCTGATATCCCTGACGCCATCGATCTCCTCGACGATGATCTGGTAGTTCGATCCGACGCCGGGGATCTGCATCAGCGCCTGCTCAACCTGCTTCGGGAAGAAGTTCACGCCCTTCACTATGAGCATGTCATCCAGCCTGCCTGTTATGGGCGCTATCCTGATGTGCGTTCTGCCACAATCGCAGCGCTCCCGCGAGATGATTCTGGTGAGATCGGCTGTGCGAAAACGTATCACAGGAAGCGCTTCTCTTGTAATCGAGGTCACGACGAGCTCCCCGGGATCGCCATCCTCCACAGGCTCTCCTGTATCAGGATCCACAATCTCCACGATGTAATGGTCCTCCCATACGTGTATGCCATCGTGCGCCGCGCAGTCCATCCCGAGGGTTCCGACTCCACCTGTCTCAGTCATTCCGTATATGTCGAAGACCTCCACGCCGAGACCTGTGGAGATTCTCCTCTTCATCGCATCCGAGAACGTCTCCGCTCCGAATATCCCGATCTCGAGATCCGGCAGCTCCACGTTGAGCTCTTTCATCACCTCTATAAGACGCAGTCCGTAGCTCACAACCCCTGTGATGATTCTGGTCCTGAGATCCCTGGCGAGCCTGATCTGCCTTGCAGTGTTTCCGGGGCCTGCGGGTATGACAAACAGGCCCGCAGCCCTTGCGCCATGGTACATGCCGAAGCCGCCGTTGAACAGCCCGAAGAGCGGCGTGATCTGCACGGCATCACCCCTTCTGGCGCCGGACATTGTGTAACACCTCGCCATGCACTCCGCCCACTGCGCGAGGTCCCCCTCGGTGTACGGCATTATCACAGGGGTCCCCGTGGAGCCGCTAGACATGTGCATCTCCACGATCGACTCCCTGGGAGCACAGCTGAGCCCCAGAGGGTAGTTCTCTCTGAGCAGCTCCTTGTTCATCATCGGCAGCCTCTGGATATCATCCAGAGTTCTGATCTCCCTGGGCGAGACTCCGTGATCATCGAAGAGCTTTCTGTAAACAGGATTTGATTCGTAAACGTAACGCACAGTTCTGCGGAGCCCCTCAGTCTGGATATCGCGCAGCTCCTCTCTGGATGCAGTTTCCATCCTTTCATTGTGATACCTGGACATCATTCTCCACCAGCCCTCTGAATCTGCCGTGATGTGTGGCAGACCTTCTTACCAGATTTTTGGCATTCATGGACAACTCTGTACAATCAAGGCTGCGGATGCTGAGAATCGGATTTAACAGTTGCGGTTGTGTTTTAAATGAACAGCATTGGGGAAGCAGGCCCTGGGCTCGAATAACTGAATGGGCTCTCAGGAATCAGATCCCATGGCATGATGCATTCAAGTGTGACATGCGCGTGAGCTCAATGATGAACCTGTGATACATTCACATCTCCTGGAGCGCTCGTTATTTCAGCATCCTCCCCCGTATCTCCCTGAAGCTCCAGAGGCGGCCTCGATTGATGCCAGGGCATCTTGATGCCTCAGAGAGCCATGCATCCCTGCTCTCCAGGATCTCCGCCCAGAATGGATAGCTCCTGCACTGGAGAGGTCGTGCTGGGTAGATGATGCATCGATCGCCATCCAGCATCACACAGCCCATATCCAGACGGTCCCTGAGGACGAAGCCGTGCTCGCACTCCAGAAGATACTCCCCGATGAGCACATCCTGAGGGAGACCCAGAAACTCCGCGATCGCGCTGCACTCCTCGGGAGAGATCCAGACGATTCCCGGGCCCCTGCAGCAACTGCCACACCGAATGCACTCAAACCGCAGCCCCTCGCTGTACCAGGGTTCCGGTTTCTGCTTTATGCAATGTACCACCATTGTAATCTATCCAAAGGGGTTCCTGAGTTAGTGCGACGTGAACGACGTGCAGGGCTGCTAAGGGACATGAAAATCCGTGGAGGCTCATCCCGGTGATCCGGCGAACCGGTAATCTCGCAGAGAGATGCAGTGCTGATCGACACTGGCGCGAGTCCCAGAGTTTGCCACTCCGACGATTCAAACACATCAGCCTTCCTGGGAATATGGCCCACCACAACCTCCCTGAGCATCCTGAATGTTGGTCTCCGGAGAACAGAGGTCATCAGCACACTCACCGCACAGACTCATGGATCCATCTCAGATACGGCTCATGCCCATCCGCGATCTCCAGAGCTATGATCTCGGGCAGCTGGTAGCTGTGGAGCTCCAGGATCCGCATGCATGCTCTATCTGCTGCATCGGATGTTGTTTTAATGAAGAGCATCTCCTCGTTCTCCCTGGAGATCTTTCCCTCCCAGATGAAATGCGATCTGACCGGGATCACACTGACACATGCTGCCAGATGCTCCTCAACAAGGGACTGTGCTATACGATCCGCGTCTCCGGGAGGCGCTGTGGTTATTATCAGCATGCATCTCCTCTCACCCATCTCTCACCCTCCTCCGTCTGCTCCTTCTTCCATATCGGAACCCTTCTCTTCAGCTCGTCGATAACATACTCGCAAGCCTGGAAAGCCTCCCTCCGGTGGGATGATCCGCATACCACCACAACAATCACCTCGCCCAGCGAGAGCCGCCCCGTCCTGTGCACCACATCAACAGAGGAGACTCCAAAGCGGGCGATTGCCTCCTCTTTTATTCTCCGGAGCTCCTCCAGAGCTGCCTCCTCATACGCCTCCACCTCCAGGCCCATGACACCGGGGTCTGCTCTCACCACCCCAACAAATGCGACCACAGCGCCAGCATCAGGTTTTATGGAGCTGCCGAGGATCTCAACCAGATCTATCTCGCCATCTGATATCAATCAACCACCTGCCACAGGCGGGAATATGGCCACCTCGTCGTTATCAGAAAGGTCTGCATTGAGATCCTCCGGCAGATCCAGCCTCCTCCGGTTGAGCATGATCATGAAGTAATCCCTGAGCTCTCCTGCATCGGAGAAGAGCGCCCCCCTGAGCTCAGGCTTTATTTCACAGAGGTGGTTTATGAGATCCGCTACTTTAGATCCGCTCCCGATCTCGACAATCATCTCCTTCCCCAGGATCTCCCTGAACCCGGCAAACGCCCTGATCTTTATCCGCATGGTCAACGCCTCTTAAGGGATCTCATGACCTCCTCCCTTCCCAGCTTCCTGACCCGCTCCGCCTCCGCCTCGTCCCTGTGCCTCAGCACGAAGGTCCCGTGGCACGGTTTTGTGTACGGGAACACAACACTTCCGTCCTTCATAATGCCAACAGCTATCGGAGGCACCCCGATTATGTACTCGCCGAAGAGCCTGAACCCCGGCTGGAAATGGTAGCACTCGTCGCAGCTCGACTCTATGTACTCCCTGGCCTCTCTGAACGATATACCCCTCAGCAGAACCTGGGGTTTGAGCATCTCTATACAGCCCATGCCAGCACCCCGTCAATCTTTTTCCTGAGCCCGAGAGGGTTGTGGACCGCCCTCTCCACGACCTTCTCCGCATCGAAATCAACAGTGCCAGCAAGCTCCTCCGCATTCCTGCCGAAGATTATCAGGAAGAACTTTGACTCAGGCAGCAGCGCCCTGACAGTGGCAGCATATGTGATCCCTGCATCGTTGTGAGCGAAGGCGAAGCAGATGCCGAAATATCTTCTCCCCTCAACGATATCCGCTATCGTCCTCTCAAGCTCGATCAGTCTTCCCAGGTAGCACCTCTTCCGATCCGCGACCCTGGCGAGGTTGAGCGCTGCAGGATTTCCAGCGATGAAAACATCGATTCCTTTATCCCTGAGAGCCCCGGACAGGTAGAGCACAAGACTCATCTGAACCGGCACCTCAGGGCATCCCATGAGAATAAGCGCGTCAGGGTTGCTCATATCTCCTCCATTAAGTGCCGATCCTGACGTTCAGCGTCGCGTTTCTCAGGGTAGCTATCGCTGATAGGGCGGCGAGGTAACTCGTCCTGGGATTCCTGGGTGATGGGACGTTCTCAACCCTTGTCACCATTCTGCCGAAATCACCCTCAGCGACCACCTCATGGACATTTACTGTGGCATTTGGATCCACCACTATCCTGACCCATGCATCCTGCCCGTATGTGAGACTCAGGGTCGCTGCGACGTTGACGTTCGCAGGGAACGCCCTGACAGCCTCTGAGGCTGGTCCCTCATAGATCAAAGTCGGCTCCCTGAATGAGTGGAGATCTATATTTTTCTCGACCACATACGGCGCGCCCTCAAGGCCGGCAGGCGGCTTTGTGCTGGTGAGAACGACCCTTTTCAGACGACCGATCGAGGCGGACTTGAGACCGTCGAGACCTGCTATGGCGCCTGAGGGTATGTACACCCTGCCGCCATTCGACTCGGCCATCGAGCATATCCTCCTGTAAAGCTCTCTGTCCATGAGCGCGCCCACAGACATGATCATGATATCCTTTCCGCGCTTGAGAGCTGCCTCTGCGACCTGGGGGACCGCAGCCTGAGATGCGGCCTCAACGACGATGTCTGAGAGCTCCACGAGCTCATCAAGCTCCACAACCTCAGGCCTCTTTCTCATCGCCTCTATGAGCTTTCTCATGTTCTTGGGGTTCCTGTCAAAGACAGCTGCAAGATCCGCATCGATCTCCCCACGGTCTATTGCAGACGCAATCTCAAAACCTATGGCTCCGCAGCCTACAAGGCCAACTTTTAGGGGCATCAAAGGCTATAAATCAATTGGAGATCAAAGTCTTTGCGGTATGCTACGGTCTTATATCGAGCGATTTCTTGAGGAAGACCTGGGCGAGTGGGACGACTCAACAGGCGTGGTTCCAGAGGTGGATGTGGATGCAGCGATAGTCTCAAAGGAAGATTGCATACTTGCCGGCCTGGAGGAGGTCTCGGAGCTCTTCGAATACCTTGATGTGAATGCGGATCCTCTCTTCGATGATGGGGAGTATGCGCCTGCAGGAGCCGAGGTCCTGGCTCTCCACGGCAGCGCCCGGAACATCCTGAGGGGCGAGAGGGTGGCTCTGAACATGCTCGGCAGGATGAGCGGAATAGCGACTCTGACAAGGGAATGCGTGCTCAGGGCGCAGAAAGTAAGGATAGCATGCACGAGAAAGACCACGCCTGGATTCAGGTACTTTGAGAAGAAGGCTGTCCTGATCGGCGGAGGGGATACTCACAGGTTCAACCTCTCAGGAGCTGTCATGATAAAGGACAACCACATAGCGATAATGGGCCTCGAGAATGCGATAAAGGAGGCGAGGAAGCGCGCCAGCTTCACAAAGAGGATCGAGGTCGAGGTGGAGGATCTGGATACGATGGTGAGAGCTGCAGAGCTCGGAGCTGATATCATAATGTTCGACAACATGGATCCTGAGGATATAAAGAGGGGCGTTGCTATGCTCGAGGAGATGGGCATAAGAGCGAGAGTCATACTCGAGGCCTCAGGAGGGATAAATCCAGGCAACCTCGAGGCATACGCATCAACAGGCGTGGATGTGATATCGATGGGGGCCCTGACACGCAGCGCCAGGTGGATCGATTTCAGCATGGAGGTCCGCAACAGATGAAAGAGCGGTGAGCGCATATGCGATACATCTTTCTGCTTCTCATTCTCATAACGCATACAGCTCTTACAGCCGAGAAGAACGATGACCAGAGCGTGAGCTTCCAGGAGTTCACCCTGAGCATCGGAGACCGTGTGGAGATCGGCGATTACAGGGCCGAGCTGGTGGACATACAGTCCCTTAAGGACGGGCTTGTTGTGCTCCGTGTCACCCAGGGCAGCAAGTTCGAAGAGCAGAGGGTCGTGATAGAGGGCAGCCCGAACAACTTCAACGGAGGCGCGGAGGAGGGTGGCCTGACTCTCACAATAACAGACATATTCGATGAGGAGTCGGCCAAGCTCAGGGTCGAGTACAGAGAGAGCCTGGGAACGCCCAGAAAGAAGGTTGCTGAAAGGCGCGAGCTGAAGGCAGCTCCGAATCTTGTGGTGGAGAAGAGCTTCGATAAGAGCACCGTGAACTACGGCGATGAGGTGAAGGTGACAGTCACGGTGAGAAACGTCGGAACCGATACAGCCAGAAATATAGAGATATACGATATACCACCGCTGGCTGAGTTTGCATACATAGCAGGATATCCGCCAAAGATAAAGAGCGAGCTCGGTCCTGGAGAGACCGATTCCGCGGTCTATGTCATGCGCGCCGTGAAGGAGGGTCTCGTCAAGGTCCCCCAGATAGAGGTCAGGTACAGAGACGCGAAGGACAGGATCAAGACGAACACGACAGAGCCTCTTGAGATAATAGTGGCGCCCCCAAAGAGGCCTAATCTCGTTGCGAGGATAAACGTCACAAATGTCACATCCGGAGAGACAGCCCCGATAGAGGTGAGCATAGAGAACACAGGGCAGGCGACCGCAACAATGATCGAGGTGAGCTCTGAGGTGAAGCCGCCGGAGGGGCTGAGATGCACCGGTCTGGATCAGCTCATCCCGGAGATACCCCCCGGAAGTGCGAAGAGCTACACTGCGGAGATGCGTGGAGAGAGAAGCGGCAACTACACTATCACCCTGACCGTTAGCTACCGCAGCGGGGAGACCATGTCAATCACAAAGACCTCTGCGAGTGTGAGCGTTCTCGAACGAGAGTATAAATATCTGTATTACCTACTCGTTCTACCATTGATGATAGTGGGGTTATGGGTGTATAAAAGATACAAGGAATATAAATACTAACAGTTATAGTAATCATATGAATGGTGCTGCTGGGATGAAAAGAAGTGCATGTAAAAGCCCAGGAACGGGTTCGAGATCATGTTGAACGTACTCATGTTGGGTGTCGGTCAGTGCGGCAACCGGATACTGGATGCCGTGAACAGGCAGGCCTTCGGTGGCTCCAGGCTGGCGAAGTACTACTCCAAGCAGAGGTTTCCGAGCCGGGTTGAGACGATCGCCATTAACACCGCCATAAACGATCTCAAGGAGCTCAAGTTCACCGCCGCGAAGGACAGGCTTCACGTGCCAAACCTGCATGGTGTTGGCGCGAACAGGAACAAGGGAAAGCAGGGCTTCTGGGAGAACCAGGAGATGATCCTTGAGGAGATCGAGAAGCGGGGCGATTTCGATCTCATATTTGTCATGACCTCGGTCTCCGGTGGCACAGGATCGTCATTCTCCCCCCTCATGATTCACGAGCTCAAGAAGAGATACAAGAACGCCACGATAGTGCCGATAGCTGTTCTTCCATTCCGGGAGGAGGGCACGATATACCTGCAGAACGCCGCTTTCTGTCTCAGAGAGATGATCGAGGTAGAGGCAGACGGCATGATACTCGTGGACAACCAGTACCTTAAGCGGTTCAGCGGCGATATCGCATCCGCGTACGACAGGATCAACACAATGGTCGCCCAGAGGCTGCTGTTCCTCATCGAGGCTCTGGACAGCGAGATGCTGTCCGTAACAGACCTCGGCGACTTCAAGACCGTGATGAGCGGCGGCCTGCGGATGGGCACACTGGGATACTACCAGGCGGACAAGAAGAGTCCATCAGTGAGAGCGGCGATAAAGAACAGCCTCCGCGAGGTTGGTCTTCTCTATCCCGCTAACGTCGACGCTGGAGAGGCTGGCAGGGCCATGATAGTGATACAGGGCTCCAGGGAGTATCTTGATGTTGATGAGATAACAAAGGAGATCGAGTCTCTGACAGATACCATAGGCCACGTCTTCAAGGGCATAGTGATAAAGAAGGGCGAGCCCCGGGTGCTCTCTGTTCTCTCACTCGAGAGGGCGCCTGGCCTGGTGGAGCTTTACGAAAAGGCGAAGTGGGCCATCCAGGAGGAGCGCGAGAGGAAGGACAGGGCAAGAAGCGAGCTGTACGAGGCGTTCGAGCAGATAAACGATCTCGAGGAGATCTACTGATCTGAGGTTATCTGCTGATCAGCCATCCGGGAGATGCGGTCGATGTACTCCCGGACATCAAACTTTCTTCTCATCCCACCGTAGCTCATGTATCGTATCTTTCCAAATATCGGCCTCTCTTTGAATGGCCGGTCGTGCAGGCCTCCGATGCTCAATCCGCAGCCGGTATAGCCATTCGGGTCGCGGCCGTCGAGCTCGTATCTGTCGTTGAGGTGTATCGCGATCCTGAGCGCATCCTCTGGAGACTCCGACCACTCCAGGATCTTCTTTGCCCAGTACATCCTGAGATACCCGTGCATCTTTCCACAGATCTGCATCTCGAGCTGGGATGCGTTCCACAGTTCGTCGTGCGTCTTCGCGCCCTCCAGCTCGTCCGGAGAGTAGATGTAATCGCGCCGGTCGTCTCTGTGATCCTCCAAGGTCCTGCGCGCCCATTCAGGCATGCCCTCCAGGGAGTCGTAATGCTCATTGTAGTAGCAGTAGTTGTCGGAGAGCTCTCTGCGCACGATCAGCTCATCCAGAAACTCCGTATGATCTCCACCCAGAGCCATGATATTGAGGGCCACCCTCTGGGCGGAGATCTGGCCGAAGTGGAGATAGGGGGAAAGGCCGGACTGAGCGTCTATTGCCGGATCGTTGCGATGCGATGCGTAAAGATCCAGCTTTTCTGAGATGAAACGCTCCAGCTGCGCCGCTGCGGCCTGCTCGCCGGAAGGGATCCTCGATCCCGGAGCGTTTTGGATGCCTGAATCGAGCCACCTGTTCTCCACGCTCTCCCTCCACGGTCTGGGCGGTGGCATTGGATCCGGAAATTCCTCAAGGAACTCTGCGAGATGCTTTTTGATCTTCGACCTGAATGTGTGTGCAGACCACTCCTGCTTCTGTGACGCGATCCAGCATGGAACTATGTTGTGCCCATCCACCTCATGGAACGGTACTTCTATACGATCTGCGACGATCGACTTCCAGGTTCGCGAGATCCTGAGAGGGCTGAAGTCTGCCACCAGCATCCCCGCTCTGGAATCATCAATTAGAGCCGGAATCACATCGCCAGGATCGCCGTGTGCGAGTATGAAGGCAATACCGAGGCTCGAAAGACGCTGCTCGAGCTCTCTCAACCCATCAAGCATGAATCTGTAAGAGCGATCTCCAGCGCATGCGCCCGGAAACCGTGGCGCCAGGCAGAACACAACAGCCAGGGTTTCATTGAGCATCCTGGCCATCTCAAGGGAGTACAGCAGAGCCCAGTTGTCACTGACGCGCTGGTCGCGGCTCATCCAGTATATTACAGGCCCGCGAGCCTTGCCTTCTCGGATCGCTCTGATCCTCCCGGGATTTATGTGCATGGGACCTGTCCGAATAAGAGTTCCGGAGCCAGATATTCGAGGCTTGAGGATGCTGATTGTTATGAGCACTTCTTCCTTATTCGGACACCTCTTGTGCATGGCCGATAACTGTTAAATATTATGATTCTTTACTGATTATTTTGTCTTACGGTTGCTTGTAAGACGACTGCTGGGAGGGAAGAGATCGCGCACTCATCGACTGATGCATCTGCGTATATGATGCATCTCGGGCAGTGATACGTCCTGTGATCCTCTCCGCCATGGCAGTCCAGCTATCAACAGCCCCGAGGTGTTGGGTTTGGCAGATAATATCTATGTGGTCGGGCATAAGAGTCCGGATACAGATTCCGTGACCTCTGCGATAACATACGCGAATCTGAAGAACCAGCTTGGAATGAAGGATGTGGTCCCCGCAGCCGCAGGGGAGATCAATAACGAGACGAAGTATGTGCTTGAGCACTTCAGGATAGCTCCTCCAGTTGTGCTGAAGGACGCGACCGATAAGAAGGTGATTCTGGTCGATCACAACGAGGTGGGCCAGGCTGTGGACAACATCATGAAGGCTGACATCCAGGAGATCATCGACCATCACAAGATAGGGGACATACAGACCGGCAAGCCGATATTCTTCCACAACGAGCCTGTGGGCGCGACCGGAACGATCATCGCCAGCATGTATGAGCTGAACGGGGTCAAGATATCCAAGGAGATGGCAGGCCTTATGATGGCCGCGATTCTGAGCGATACCGTTCTCTTCAAGTCCCCGACATGCACCGATAAGGACAAGGCAACAGTGGAGAAGCTCTCGAAGATCTGCGGAGAGGACCCGCAGAAGTTCGGGATGGAGATGCTCAAGGCCAAGAGCGATATAAAGTCCAAGACAGCAAAGGACATAGTCTTCGGCGACTTCAAGAAGTTCGACTTCAGCGGTGTCAAGGCTGGCGTCGGCCAGATCGAGGTCATGGATCTCGCGGATCTTGCTCCGAAGCGTGAGGAGATCCTCGCGGAGATGAGAAAGACCCTGGAGTCTGAGAAGCTCGATATGGTTGTCCTGATGCTCACAGACGTCATCAAGGAAGCCTCAGATCTCCTCTTCGTCGGCACAGATGCAGCAAAAGAGGGGTTTGAGAAGGCATTCGGCGGAAAGGTCGTCAACAACTCCATCTACAAGGAGAAGGTGCTCTCAAGAAAGAAGCAGGTCATCCCGCCGCTCGAGTCCGCATTCAAGAAGTGAGAGCCCCTTTCATCACTTTTTACTTTCAGGCTGCGTGCCTGCCCCATCTGGCGTATCGGTTGCATCCAGCAGGATTCGTGAGATGGCCGATGCGATTCGTTCACGCTGTTTCATTCAGCTGCGGAAAGCCCTTGAACAAAAGGGCGTGAAGACTCCGCCGCTCACGGAAGACCAGGCCTGGCAGAGATCTCCAACGACGATCTCCAGCGAGGCGTGCCTCTGTCTGAGCCTAAGGATGCTGGTGAGATCTGCAAAGTCACAGATCCCCTTTGGTCCTTCCAAGCTTCTCCATGAGCTTTCTTATCGACCCTGGAACCCTTGAGTCTGTCTTTCCGATCTCAGCAGCTGTATTTATGGTAGCCTTCACGGCTCTGCCCATACCCCTCATCATGGTCAGCGCTATCTCAGGATCTATGCCGTACTGCTCTATGTACTGCCCTCTGGTCAGCCGCATCCCTCCACCAGTGATGTATATCGGGTCTCCTATAACAGGGGTGATCTTTCCTGCAGGCAGCTTCCACTGAAAATCATCCGGCTCCGAGCACTCAAGCCAGTCCTCATTATCATTGACGCTCTGCTCAAGCTGCTGTGTATCGAGGAGGTTCACAGCACCGCAGTGATGACAGATGAGCTTTTTAATCATTATCACACCACCCACACTATATTATTTCTGTTCTGAACGCATGTATATATAACTTATGTTTTATATCTACATTATTTCCTTTAGCCGGCCCTGTATCCATCATGGACTTTTCTCACATGCAGATCATTTACCCCCATCACTCCTCCTGCTGCTCAGGATTATGTGCTCGCGCATGTACTTTATCGCCTTCTCAGGATCCACTCCGAAGAGCTCTATGAACTCCTCCCTCTTATGGAGGTTGTTCAGCACATCAATATAATACACATTTCCATCTGATAGCTCCTTCTTCGCGGTCGGAGCCCTCCACTCCCTGCCAGCAGGCGGGAGACACTCCACCCAGCCCTTCCCGAGATCGACCTTCTTCGTCCTCTTCACGTCGATCTCAGCACCACAGCAACCGCAGATGTATCTTTTTCCGAACATATCTAACACCTATTTTTTATATTGCTGATACTAGCTTATAGACTTTTTGGATGATGTTTATCTATTATAATTATGTTATTTTGATCCTGCGGTGCTGAACCGGAACAGCCGATGGCCGCCGATGGTGGAGACCATCGTGGACGACATGCTCGCTCTTATGTGTTTCGCAACTTGGAGGGGTCGTGCAATGTGGTTGCTGAAAGCATTCGTTGCCACACCCTCGACTGCATCGAAGGCAAGTCGAAACGAACGCGCAGCATGACCCCTGCTCCTTCGGGCAAGTCATCGAATGGATAAGAGCGGACATGTTATGTATCATCGAATTCAGCCACGTCCTCAGATCATTGAACCCATCACAGGTGGCATCGCGAGATGTCTATCGTGCCAGTGCAGACGATTCCTGAAAACCCATTCAGCGATCCGAGCACATGAGCAGAATCCAGAGGCATGCGACGTTATGGGATTCTTGCGGCACTGCGTCGATGCGCGCAGGATCCTGATGGCAGCTATTCAAGCACACGACCCCCTGCAACAGCCACGAAGCTTTTTGTCCACAACACCTGCATCTCAGCAGATGCTCTTCCATATCCTGTCGCCAACATGATGGATCGACTCAACGGCCTTTCCCTCACCCTTCATCTCCGGACCGGCCCTGAGCGCCCTCCCCACAGCAAGCGGTTTTCTGTGCCGCTCTTCCACTACCACGACGAGATCTCCGGCCTTGATCTCGGGATCTGCATGCACTATCCCAGGGCCCATCACATCAGCGCCGTTTGCTATGAAGCGCACAGCACCTGAATCCACCACCACGGTCCTCCCCCTGGGGGACAGCTCAATGCATCCCATGACGGTGAAGAACGGCTCTCCGTCTATTATCATCAGAAGAGGTTTACCGTTAACGATTATGATCTCAAATCCCTCATCCGTCTCGGCGAGCTCCATCGAGGCTCTTCTCAGAACATCAGGATCCTCGATCTGATCCCCGATTGCGCTAAGTATCCTTTTGACCTCGCTGCCCTTCAGGTGGTGCCTGGATTTGATCCTCATGAACACCGGGTTTTCCCGACAAATTTAAATATGCAACGAGACAGTCACGTGCAGATAAGCATTTTGCTGGTACATCAGCGTGGAGAGGAGTTGATGGCTCAGAGGCCGCTTGATATTTTGAACGAATCGCTAAATTCGCCCGTGATAGTGAAGCTCAAGGATGGAAGGGCATTTCGCGGAGAGCTCCAGGGATATGACATACACATGAATCTGGTCCTGGAGAATACAGAGGAGATCGCAGAGGGCACAGCACGCAAGATCGGTGCTGTGATAGTGCGTGGGGACAACGTCGTCTACATATCGCCATGAGGTGAATCAGATGAGCAAAGGCACGCCCTCTATGGGCAAATGTCACAAGAGAACGCATGTGAGGTGCAGGAGATGCGGCAGGCTCTCATACAACTTCAACAGAAGGACATGCGTTGCTTGCGGTTTCGGCAGGTCGAAGAGGCTCAGAAGTTACAAGTGGATGCGTAAGGCTGGATACTGAGATATGCGAGATGCATGCGGGGTCGTTGGGATCTCGTTGGGGGATCCGAACAAAAGCGTGGCGAAGAGGATCTACTATGCCCTGCATGCACTGCAGCACCGCGGCCAGGAGGCAGCCGGCATCTGTGTGCATGATGGGAAGTCCATCCACAGTTACCGTGGGCTGGGGCTGGTCGCGGACGTCTTCACCGATACACAGATCGGACTTCTACCTGGGCCTGTGGGGATAGGGCATGTCCGCTATCCCACATCAGGCGCGCACACGCTGGAGAACAGCCAGCCGATTCTTGTTAAATACCGGGACAAGACCATCGCAATAGCACACAACGGCAACCTGGTGAACTCAGAGGCGCTGAGATCTGAGCTTGAGAGCGCCGGTGATATCTTTTCCACAACATCAGACACAGAGGTCATAGCTCACCTTCTTGTGAAAGAGATTCAGCGATACGATCTCGCAGATGCTATAAGAGCTGTAATGCGCAGGCTCGTGGGCTCCTATTCTCTGGCGATCATGTGCAATGACACTGTCATCGGCCTCCGGGATCCGCTCGGGATAAAACCGCTGTGCATCGGGGCGCTCGATGATGGATTCATGGTGGCATCTGAGAGCGTTGCCATCGATGCGCTCAACGGCAGGCTCATAAGAGATGTAGCTCCTGGCGAGATGGTCATCTTGAGAGATGGAGGGATGAAGTGCATCAGGCTTGTGAACCCTCCGCGACCTGCGCACTGCATATTCGAGTATGTCTACTTCGCGAGGCCTGACAGCATCATGGATACAAAGCTCATCTACGATGTCAGGGTGAACATAGGCTCAATCCTTGCGGATGAGCATCCAGCAGATGCGGATGTTGTCTCTCCGATTCCCGACTCCGGGATCACCATGGCTGTCGGATACCACCAGCGCTCCGGTATACGGTACAAGGAGTGCCTCATGAAGAACCGCTACGTCGGGAGAACTTTCATAATGCCAGATCAATCTATGAGAGAGGCTGCGGTGCGCATGAAGATGAACACCATCAGGCCGAACATCGAGGGGCAGCGCATCGTTCTGGTGGACGACAGCATAGTCAGAGGCACCACGAGCCGCAGGATCGTGAAGATGGTAAAGGATGCCGGAGCGAGGAAGGTCCACGTGAGGATAGGAAGCCCGCCGATAATCGCGCCCTGCTACCTCGGGATTGATATGGCGAGCAGGGATGAGCTGATAGCAGCGCACAAGACGGTGGCAGGCGTGGAGACCGTCATAGATGCGGACTCTCTGGGATATGTGAGCCTGGAGGGGCTGATAAAGGCTATCGGCCTTCCGGAGGATCACTTCTGCACCGGCTGCCTCACGTGGATATACCCTTTGGATATACCTGGTGAGAGGTCCACGAGCTCACAAAGGCGGCTGACAGACTTCCCTCCCAATGATGGGGAGGATGATGAGGACGATGGCGAGGCAGAGCAGGCATGAGTGCCTGCCGAGTTCGCTGTGATTTTACAAAAGGTCAAAGCGGTTCATCGGACAGGGCCGGGATTTTGGGATTGGTCGATCGCTCTTATGTATTCAGCAACTTGAAGGACATGCAAGCCGGTTGCTGAAAGGGCTCATTCGCTCGCCGGGCATAGCATGACCCTTGCTCCTTCGGGAAAGTCATCAAATGGACAAGAGCGTCGGTCAATTTCTCCATGCTCTTATGTGTTTGGCAACTTGCAGGTCGTCCAATGTGGTTGCTGAACGCACTCATTCATTCACCAAGAATGCATGGCAGGACCAGTGATTCTATGGGCAAGTTATGAGCGTTTCTCCATAATGCTGATGATCCCCTCGCCGGCCGAAGACCAGAGTTTATGCCCTGCCAATCTCTCCCAGCCCGATGAGCGGAGCTTCCTGGATCGCATGGCACGAACACAGCTCATGTGATGCTATTCACTGGGACCTCAAAGTCCATCTGAGGGGTCTAACCCCTGTACTCGCCTGCCACGATCTCCCTGATCCTGGCAGCTGTCTTCGGGCCGACCTTCTCCACAGACATGAGCTCATCCTCGCTCGCTGTCATGATCCTCTCCACAGACCCGAAGTGGCGCAGGAGGCTGCGCGCGACTGACGGCCCCACTCCAGGAAGCGCTGACACTAGATACTCCTGCTGCTCCTTCAGCGTTCTGGAGGTCTTTCTGCCGTGAGGTTTCACATCCCTGTAGCCTGCCTCGTGCTCCCTTCTCGCCATCAGTGCTATCAGGGCTGCAGTCTCCTCCATGCTGGCTGTCGGCACGATCGGGACGCCGAAATCCACCGCTATTGTGGCCAGAATTCCCCTCACAGCATTCGGATGGACCTGCCGGGCGTAAAGGTTCTGGCCCTCTATGATCAGCAGCGGTCGGTCGTATGTTCTGGCCAGATCTCCTATCTGCCGGAAGAGATCCCGCTCTGGATCCACGATCGAATCGATTAGATCGTTTGCTGTTTTGCGCTCTATGCCGAGCCGCTCGGAAAGGACGTAATCCCCCACCTCCAGAGACCTCAGGACTATCCTGAGACCTGACTTCTCAAGAAGCCTGGCCATATCGCGCTCACGGGGATCGATGATTATGAGAGGTAAGTCCTCATCCGGCTCGCAGATCTCAGTGATGCTGATCTGCCTTGATGCCCTCGGTGTAAAGCCAGCAGAGGCAACAGGCAGGGGCTCTGCCATGCCCTGGAGCTGCCTCCTCATGGTCCTCTCCTTCCGATCGCTTATCCAGTAGTATGCCTCGTCCCTGGTTCCCTTCGCGATCAGCACGACCACCCGGCCTGCCCTTGCGCGCCCTGTTCTGCCCTTGCGCTGTATGCTTCTTATCTCAGAGGGCACGGGCTCATAGAACAGAACCATATCCGTGGACGGTATGTCTATGCCCTCCTCCCCAACAGAGGTCGCTATGAGAACGTTGTACTCTCCAGCTCTGAACTTATCCAGTATCTCCGACTGCTTCCTCTGGCTCAACCCCTCATCATTCTCCCTGCTCGCCTGGCCGACAAAACGAACGGGTTTCACCGCATCAGAGGCGTTTGACTGAAGAAACCTGAGAAGCGCCGTCGCTGTATCGCGGTAGTTTGTGAACACGATTATCCTGGATTCCGGAGCTTCTTCGAGCTGATCCTCGATGATCTCGAGCGCCCTGCTGAGCTTGGGGTGCTCCAGATCCGTGTCCTCCAGGAGGGAGAGAACATGCTGTATCCTCGGATCCTCCATGAGCCTGCGAGATGCCTTCGATCCGCCTCTCGATCTCGCCTCCTGGGCCAGACGCTCCAGGTACTGTCTAAGAGCGCTCACCCCCTGCGTCTCCGCGAGCTCGACCGCGTGCTTGAGCTTCAGGATCTCCGCAAGCAGAGAGATTCCCCTGAAGACGTTCTGGTTCGGCCCACGTGCGAGCGCACTGCTGAACCGCTTCTGCAGGTCGAGAAGTTCTCCCTTTGAGGTCCTGGGATCTATCCTGCACATCCCCAGGCTGTTGATCTCATCCATCCTCTCGCTCACGAGCCTCTCGATCTCGCCCCGGATCTTCTGGAGCTGCTCCGGCACCTCCACCTTTATCCACTCTATCTCCCTGTGATGGACGAAGGGCGCAACATCGGGGTCGTTCTCGCTCTTCATCTCGATGCTCTCTATCCCGAGGTTGGCGCAGATCTCAGCCACCCTCTCTGCCTCACTCCCCGGGCTTGCTGTCATTCCCAGAACAAGCGGATCCCTCGCCTCTCTCCTGTAGCGGTCTGCTATGTATACGTAGGCGTAGTTTCCCGTCGCCCTGTGCGCCTCGTCGAATATCACAAGAGATACATCCCTGAGATCCATCCTGCCTGACAGGAGATCGTTCTCCACGACCTGGGGGGTCGAGACTGCTATCCTGCTGCTCTTCCATATCTCAGCCCTGCTCTCAGGATCCGTCTCCCCTGTCACAGATGCGACGTACTCCGGGGCTGTGAGAACTCTGCGAAGGAAGGCTGCATGCTGCTCCACCAGTGGACGCGTCGGCGCCAGGAAGAGCACCCTGCCCCTTTCGAGGCGAGCAAGCAGGACCATCAGCGCCACGATGGTCTTTCCCAGACCGGTTGGCATCACAACCAGCGTCGATCCGCGCAGCGCTCTGGCGGCCAGATCTATCTGAAAGAGCCGCTTCTCCACGCTCTCCGGTTTGAGGAGCGGATGGACCAGGTAGGACATCAGCCCTCAGTTGGGCATGTAACGATATCTTTTTTTGGGTTGCGTGTGCGGTGTTGTATAACTTTTCCATATCGCTCTTATCCATCTGATGACTTGCCCGAAGAGGCACCAGTCATGCATGTGCTCCCTCGAGCTGAACTGGTGCTTTGAGCAACCACATTGCGTAACCTTCAAGTTGCCAAACACATAAGAGCGTTCCATATTTTCGTCTTCTAGATGTCGATTCCGGTCTATTCCCCATCCATTCCTGGAATCGTCTCTGCTTACTAATTTTCAGGACTTATCCAACACAGCAGTTGCGTGTGAAAAAATGATGGCATCGAGGAGCATCTGAAGGGATCTCATGTGCGAGAGGAGCGGGTGCTGTCTATCCAAATCACAGGTCTCTCTGAATATCTCCTGTTTGAGGGGAGCACAGCTGCGAATTCCGCTGACCGGAATCTATATTTGATCTCCGCTGCATGGATCGCAGCATGAGAAAAACGACAGTGTTGCTCATGCTTGTACTCCTGTTCGATGCATCCATGGCTCAGAACACTCCTCAGGAGCTTGTTGAAAATGCAAAGGCGCTTTTTGCCGCGAAGGATTACGATCAGGCCCTGAATCTTACAGAGACTGCGCTCAGAATGGACGGCAGCATCGAGCAGGCCTGGCTTCTCCGGGGAAAGATACTGCTCGCAAGAGGCATGCTGAGAGATGCATACCAGAGCTTCGACAGGGCCACACAGCTCGCTGCATCTGATGCAGAGGCATGGAACTACAAGGGGATCGTTCTGGTGGCGATGCAGAGATACAACGATTCGCTCGTGTGTTTCGATGCGGCAATCCAGGCAGATCCAATGAACTACGAGGCCTGGGGCAACAAAGGCAACACGCTCGTGAGCATGGGGAAGCTCGATGACGCACTATCAGCGTTCGATAGGGCTATCGTTATCAATCAGACGTACGCAGGCGCCTGGATAGGCAAGGGGATAGCCCTCTACTACCAGGAGAGGTACCAGGAGGCACTGGCGATGTATGAGAAGGCCCTCCAGCTGGATCCAAACAACTCAATCGCCCTTTACAACAAGGGCCTGGCGCTGCAAAAGCTCGGCATGAATAAAGAGGCTGAGGAGGCCTTCAGAGCTGCCGAGCTGAACCAGAAGAGATAATACAGGCGCGCTCGACATTAGCGCCTGACATTATTGCGGATCTGTAACGGATCACGAATCATGTTCAATATCTGCCCAGGTGAGCTGGTCTACAGAGGTTTAAAGAGAGCAGGCATAAACCTCGTCGCATCCGTTCCCTGTGTGAACCTCAAGGAGCTTCTATGCCTTCTCTCCTCCGATCCTGCTATCATCCACATGCCTGTCACAAGAGAGGAGGAGGGCATCGGGGTATGCGCTGGCGCATACATGGGCGGCAGGAGCCCGGCGATTGCGATGCAGAACTCGGGCCTTGGAAACAGCATAAACGCCCTGGCGTCCCTGAACATGCTTTATGGAATACCACTGCTGATGGTGATAAGCCACCGAGGGACTCAGGGAGAGCGGCTTGTGGGCCAGATCCCCATGGGGAGGCTGACAGAGCCGCTGCTGAAGACGATGGGGATCAAATTCTTCCGTCCGCGACCACATGAGGCAGAGGAGACTGTAGAGGCCGCCTGGAGCATTGCATTGAACGAAAAGCGGCCTGTGGCGGTTCTGCTTGACATAAAGTTCTGGGAGGGCAGATGAGAAGGATAGATGCGATGGCGATCATAGCAGAGGTGGCTGATGCATCGAATGCCCTCATCGTCTGCAATCTGGGTTACCCGAGCAGGGAGCTTTTCTCCGTCAGAGACAGACCGGAGAACTTCTACATGCTTGGATCGATGGGTCTGGCATCCTCAATAGCTCTGGGGCTCTCGCTGGCGCTTCCGGAGAGGGTGATCGCGATCGATGGTGACGGGGCAGTGCTCATGAACCTCGGCACGCTTGCGACCATCGCGAGCTTTGCGCCGCCAAATTACCTTCTTGTCATCCTCGATAACCGTGTGTACGGTTCCACAGGATGCCAGCCGACTTGCACCTCCAGATGCACAGATCTGGCCGCAGTCGCGCGGGGGGCGGGTGTGAGGGATGTGAAGGTTGTCTCCGACGAAGAAGAGCTCAGGATGAGTCTCTCCGGGAGCGGTGTGGTTGTGGCCATTGTGGATCCTGGAAATGCAGACGTCCCTGTGATTCCTCTATCCCCTGAGGAGATCCTAAAAAGGTTTATGGAGAGAGTATCTCCACGCATGCGGAGATCCTGAAGCTTCCATCGAGTATCCTCTTTTTGAGCATCTCCGCCAGCCTGACGGCGCGCAGGCGGTCTGACTGTCTTAATGTTACAGGGATGTCAAGACCATCCGGCGATCTTATTGAGCCCAGCCGGGCGTGGAAGACATCCGGGCAGAGCACCGAGCATAGGCCGCAGTTGAAGCACAGGCTCCTGTTTATGCGCACAGGTCTTTCAATTGCGCCCATCGGGCATCTCCTCTCTGCGATGCAATCCCTGCAATCCCTGCATGAATCCGGTCTTACATGAACAGCGAGATCCACATCCTGCCAGACCTGCGCGTAATCCGCAGTCCACATAGTGGATCGCGTCCTGATGTCCATCACAGGCATCGGAATGGATCTTTCGGGAAGCACAGCAGCATCGAGAACATGCCTGCTCAGAACAGGAACCGGCACAGCCCATGAGGTTATGCACTCAGGACCTGCAGATGTCACGAAGCCGCCCATGAACTCAGGCATCATCTGATGCATGTCAGCGAACCCGGATAGATTTGGCCTATCGGGAGTGCTTCTTGTTCCGGTCCCGATCACGAAGCCCTCAGCCCCGTTTATGAGAACGCGCGTTCCGATGCCTATCGCCTCCAGGAGCGGGTCGTTCTGAAGGGGGTTCAGAATGCCACACCCTGAGAAAGAAGCACCGCTCATGGCCGGAGGAAAGGGGATCGCATGGAATATCGTGCTCAGGGCATCACTTCCAGTGTTCACGAACGCGGAGTAGTTCATGAACGCGTGCCTGGTGCCGAAGATCCTGGCATGCGGTATCTCATCGAGAGTGATATCTCTCGATATGCTGCGCCCATCTGATGTCTCCACATCAACACAGACGCTTCTTCCGGCAACAAGGTCTCTGAAAAGATGACCACCGCCGTACCTTCCGTCCCTGTGTGCGGTCCCGAAGACTATGAGATCTATATGACCCATCCTCTCATTGGGGCACGGACCCACATGCGCCGGCACGCCGTTGATCCGTGCGCTCACCGCGCGGGTGAACGAGCCCTTTTCTGCGAATCCGAACGAGAGCACGGCATACGTCCCGCTCATCACAGCCCTCGTGGCTGTTGTGACCACATCGACATCCTGAAGCTCGCCGACCGCGCCCTCCTCCGCAAGACCCCTAACCTCCTCTGCGGTGAGCACCGTCGCCTCACCCCTGTGAATCCGTTCGTCTATCTCTGCAATCGATCTCATCACATCGCCACTATCCGTCATTTATACTTATCATCATCTCGATGAGACAAATGGCATTTCACAGGCGGAAAATAGAGTTTCAAGATATCGATCTGAAAACAGCAGGAAGGGCTCCGCCCTCTGACGGGCGGAGCATTACAGTGTTCTTCAGTGATGAATCTACCGGATCTCGAATGTCGTGACCTCCTGTGTCTCCCCCTCTGTGTTCAGGACTCCCGTGTACGTCTTCACACTCCCGCCGACCACTGTGCGCACAGTCCATCTCACCGCTCCGACGCCGCCGCAATCGGCGAAGTAGTTCACACGGACCTTATAAACACCGGGCGGCGCGCCGCCAGTCGGCCAGAATATGTTCTCAGGCCTTCCCATCTCGAAGTTGGAACACATGTTGTCGCGATCCAGCTGGCCTCCCGAAGGAACCTGGGGGTTATTATAGTATACCACATCTCCATTCGGATCCTCCACGTAGAGGTCGATGTCCGCGTTCGCATACCACGTCAGGGTGACCTGGATGTCACCTGTGTGGACCGATGTATTCGTTCCGGTCCTCGCACCAGCGGCTAGTGACGACCTGCATGGGTATCCGGGCAGGAAGCATGCGGCCCCTTGGAGTGACGATTCATCCAGATGGTCGAACAGGAGGGTATCTCCCGGATTTATCTGGTAAACCTTTGTTGGCTTTGACTTAGCATGACGACATGGAACGTACATCGGATCCCCAGGATTCACCTCTGAGATGAATAGAAACTCGGTCAGCGTGTAAGTTCCGGCAGGCACCCAGAAGCGCGTCCTGGTCTCGCTTGCTGTGCTTGAGGGCATCACATCATATGCCAGTATCATCCAGTTGCCCGGAGGGGTCCAGGAGCCCGCCACAGATGGATCTCTGAAGACGGCGTTCTTTATGCATATGCCGTGCTCTGTGTGCGTCGGAAGACGCCTGCAGTTCTCTCCCGCGCATGGGCTGTAAGAGCCGGTGTTGTAGCGATGCGCATTGACCACCTCGATCCACCCGCCGTTTCTTCTCATCCATTCATTAGCTCCGCTGACCAGAGAGTATGGTGAGAAGTGATCTGTGAATATCGTCACAGTCCTCTCATCCGGATCGACAGTGCCCGGTATCAGCTCCCATCTTCCAGAGGTGGCGTTGAAAGTCGTCACTCCTATGATCGTGTTCGGATCGACTCCTTCGGGTATCTTCAGGGTGATCTGCACCGGTCTTTCGAATACCGTCCCCTCGGGCCCGATCTGATACACCTCTCCGACTGAAGACAGGCCCTCCGCAAGCTCTGGCCTCATATCTGTCTTCTCTATGCTGATGACCATTGTTCCTGGGGTGCCATCCTCGTTGGGCGGAATAGATCCGGCGGGTATATCAACAGCAGCACCGCCGAGAGATACCGACCCGGACTGGCTGCCTGAAAGAGTGGCAGATCTGCTTTCCCCAGGCTGCACTCCCGGCGGGCGCTCCTCAGAAATCGAAGGTGATGCAAGCGGGAATCTGTCGACACCATCACCGCCTGGAATGCTATAGGGAGAGTCGCAGATTCCATCGCGGTTCGAGTCTGTGCAGTGATTATCGCTGTAGTAGTTGCCTCTTGATCCGTCATCCCATCTGTTGGCGTCGCCGGTACCGAGTTCTGTGGCATTGTAATCATCGTATGCATCATCACCGATGTTATCTGCGACCACATTGTTGAATATCAGGTTCCGATTGGATTCAAAAACATGTATCCCATCGCCGCCGTTTCCAGATATCCTGTTGCCTCTGATCGTGTTCTCATCGCATCCGCTCAGCAGGTATATCCCATTGCCATCGTTCTCCACTATGGTATTTGTTTCTATCAGGTTGCTGCCTGCCTCGTACAGCTCAATCCCATTATCGCATAGCGTTATGCTGTTGTTTCTTATCACGTTGCTGCTGGAGTAGACCATTATTCCGGAGTGTCCCAGAAATCCGCCCCTCGCATTGATCACGCTCAGACCCTCAAGAGTGACGCCATCCGCAGATATCGTGATGCCATCCGCAAGCCTGCCCGCATCTATCACAGGCATACCGATGCCACGTATCGTGAGCTTCCTGTCGATAACGATGTTCTCCCTGTACGTGCCGGGGTTGACCTCGATCGTGTCTCCCGCGGTTGAGGCATTTATGGCGTCCTGGATCCGCGAGTACTGCTTACCCGCACCAACCGTCAGGATGTTTACGCCTGCAGGTAACTGACCTCCTGATACGCCCCTGACAGACCATATCTTCAGATCATCGAACGCGACGTGCACCTGCGATGCATCCTGTGTCTCGCCTAATATATCTATGACTCCAGAGCGTATGCTGCTGTCCTTGCAGCTTCCAACCCAGCGGTCGTTTATGTATATTGTGAACTCCTCTCCGGATGCCACCACCTTTATTTTGTTCATATCATGTGCCACTGCATCTGACCTCGTCCAAGGTATGAGGTCCGTCCAATCTTCATTTTTATATTTAAAGAAGGCGAACTTGTGATCGGTGTTCAGCACAATCCTGTAGCAATCGTTGCTCTCCACATCTCTCCTGAGATTCAGCCCGAACTCTCCATACTCAGGCACGTCCACCACGTATACAGTCGTCTCAAGCACGAAATCACTGAATTCAGTTTCAACAGGCACTTTGGCATTTTTTACGGTGTTGGAGGTGTTGACGTAGATGTGGTACATGCCATTCATGTAGTCCATCCTGTAGCTCTCTGTGGTCACCCGCGGCCATCCGCTTGATGGATCGGAGAAGTCATCTGAATATAACAGATCCCCTGCCAGCGAATCCGGGTAAGAGCTTTGAGCCGATGACTGTGTGCAAAAAATACACAGCATCATCAGATGAAGCGCCAATAATGATTTCATATTCATCATACCATATTTATTTACCTAGCATCCCGCAGAGATTTCAACCTTAACAAATTACTCAAATTTTTATTGAATATCTGCTGTGTTGGATAACTATTTAAACTAGGAAAATATATAATATATTTCATGGCCTATGAGGATAACCGCAATTGGCGCGAATACAATGAGAAATTGGTTAGGCGAGGATGGTTTTACCTTAGCACTG